>Ga0214222_1000033_pt1 | contig 59064 bp, 47 predicted proteins | sample TroBogypolimnion_29_FD_153060 | JGI IMG/M metagenome (GOLD analysis project Ga0214222, IMG submission 153060) | Freshwater microbial communities from Trout Bog Lake, WI - 20AUG2007 hypolimnion | ecosystem: Environmental > Aquatic > Freshwater > Lake > Hypolimnion/Profundal zone | place: Trout... | reverse complement strand
TATCTTGTAGTCCATACGGTAGATGTGGTCGCCGGCCAGGATCAGCACGGTCTTGGGATCCAGGGACTGGATGCTGCTGAGGTTCTGGTAGACCGCGTCCGCGGTGCCGCTGTACCAGGCGTTCTTGTCGAAACTCTGCTGGGCCGGGAGCACGTGGACGAACTCGTTCAGTTTCCCTGGCAGGAAGGTCCAGCCGAACTGGAGGTGCTCCAGGAGCTTGTGGGAGTTGTACTGGGTGAGGACCATGATCCGGCGGAAGCCGGAGTTCACGCAGTTCGACAGGGTGAAATCGATGATGCGGTACTTGCCGCCGAAATCCAGGCCCGGCTTGGAGTAGTAGTCCGTGAGGTCCATCAGGCGCCGGCCGCGGCCCCCGGCCATGACGAGGGTGATGGTGTGCCGCGGGGAAAGTCGCGATTCCGAGATCGTCTGCATGGGAACCCTCGGGAAATGCCTAAGGGCATGATAGCCACGCCGGGGCCCGGGCCTCCTATCGTTCTGCCCAGCTGCCCGGCTGCCCCGCGAGTTGGAGGGCCTCCGCCAGTTCCTCCAGGAACAGGGCCCTCGGGAGGGCCTTGAAGCCGTAGGCCGCCAGGCCCTCGTGGGGGAGCTGGCCATCCAGCATCGTGAACCCCCAGGCAGCAAGCCGCGCGTCCAGGGCCGCCAGGGCGGCGCGGCTGGCCTCGGCCTCAAGGCTGAACATGCTCTCGCCGAAAAACGCCCCGCCCATGGAGACGCCGTAGAGGCCGCCCCGCAGCTCCCCGTCCCGCCAGGCCTCCACGCTGTGGGCGTGGCCCGCGTGGTGGAGGGCGACATAGGCGCGGCGCATCTCCCGGGTGATCCAGGTGCCGTCCTGGCCGGGCCGGGGCACCCGGGAACAGTGGCCGATGACGGCCTCGAAGGCCGAGTCGCAGCGGATCTCGAAGGGGCGCTGCCGGAGCTGCCGGCGGGTCCGGGCCGACAGGTGCAGGTGCCCCGGTCTCAGGAGGGCCCGCTGCGGCGGGGACCACCACAGCAGGGGATCGCCCTCCCCGAACCAAGGGAAGATGCCCTTGCGGTAGGCCAGCAGAAGCCGCGGGATCCGGAGGTCGCCGCCAATGGCCAGCAGCCCGTCCTCGGCCAGCTCCGGATCCGGAAAGACCAGTTCGTCCCTCAGCCGAAAGACAGGCACAGGCGGCCGTCCTTGAGGTCCACCCGGGCCCTGCCCCCCTTGGCCAGGGGCCCGAAGAGCAGGGCTTCCGCGAGGGGGCGGCGCAGCTCGCGCTCGATGAGCCGGGCCATGGGCCGGGCCCCGAAGGCCGGGTCGTAGCCCTTGTCGGCGAGCCAGGCCCGGGCCTGGAGGCTGCATTTCAAAGTGACGCCCTTTTCGGCCAGCTGGGCTTCCAGCTCCCGCAGGTGCTTGTCCGCCACCTTCTCCATCTCCGGACGGCCCAGGGGCGCGAACTGGAGAATGGCGTCGAGCCGGTTCCTGAACTCGGGGCTGAAGGCCTTCTCGAGGGTCCCGGTGGCCGAGCGCCGGGCCCCGGCCTCGGCAAAGCCCACCTGGCGTGCGGACAGCTCCCGCGCCCCCACATTGGTCGTCATCACGAGGACCGTGTGCCGGAAGTCCGCGCTGCGACCGTGGCTGTCCGTGAGCGAAGCGTGATCCATGACCTGCAGCAGGACGCCGAAGAGGTCCGGGTGGGCCTTCTCCAGTTCATCCAGGAGCAGGACCGCGTGGGGCTGCTTGCGCACGGCGTCCGTGAGCAGGCCGCCCTCCTCGTAGCCCACATAGCCGGGGGGGGCGCCGATGAGCCGGGCCACGGCGTGCTTCTCCTGGTATTCACTCATGTCGAAGCGCAGGAAGGCGATGCCCAAGGCCTTGGCCAGCTGCTTGGAGAGTTCCGTCTTGCCCACCCCTGTGGGACCCGCGAAAAGGAAGCAGCCCATGGGCTTGAGCGGATCCCGCAGGCCGGACCGGGCCAGCTTGATGGCACTGGCCACGGCTTCGCAGGCCGGGTCCTGGCCGAAGATCTGGGCCCTGAGGGCGGTCTCGAGACCGGCCAGGGCCTCCCGGTCATCGGCGCTGACGGAGGCCACCGGGACGCGCGCCATGCGGGCCACCATGGCCTCGATCTCCGCCGGGCCGACCCGCCTGGCTCGGGCCTTCTTCGGCAGGAGCTTCTGGGCGGCCCCGGCCTCGTCCACCACGTCCAGGGCGCTGTCCGGCAGCCGGCGGTCCGGGAGGTGCTTGGAGGCCAGCCGCACGGCCGCCTCCAGGGCCGCATCGGTGTATTTCACGCCGTGATGCGCCTCGTAGGCCGCCTTCAGGCCCTGGAGCACACCGAGGGCATCCTCCACGGAGGGCTCGCTCACCTCCACCACCTGGAAGCGGCGGGAGAGGGCCCGGTCCCGGTCCAGGGAGCCCTTCAGGTCCTGGAAGGTGGTGGCGCCGATGCAGCGCAGCTCCCCGGAGGCCAGGGCCGGCTTCAGCAGGTTCGCCGCGTCCATGGCTCCGCCGCCGGTGGCGCCCGCGCCCACCAGGGTGTGCAGCTCGTCCATGAAGAGGATGGCCCCGGGCTGGTCGCCCAGGGCCTTGAGGACGGCCTTGAGCCGCTCCTCGAAGTCGCCGCGGTAGCGGCTGCCGGCCAGGAGTGCCCCCAGGTCCAGGGCGAAGATGCGGGTGCCCTGGAGGGGCTCTGGCACGGTGCCCTCGTGGATGCGGCGGGCCAGCCCCTCCACGATGGCGGTCTTGCCCACGCCCGGCTCGCCCACCAGCAGGGGGTTGTTCTTGCGGCGGCGGCAGAGCACCTGGGCCATGCGGGTGATCTCGGCCTCGCGGCCCACCAGGGGATCCAGCCGGCCCGAGGCCGCCCGGGCCACCAGGTCCGTGGCGTAGGCCTCCAGGGGATTCTCAGCCACCGTGCCGGCTTCCTCCTCCTCGGCCTCGACGGGTTTCTTGGCTGCCGCCTTGGACGCACCCGGGCCGTGGCTCAGCACCTTGAGCAGGGCCAGCCGCCGGACCCCGTGCCGCTCGAGGAGCATGCGGGCATGGCTGGACTCCTCCTCCAGGAAGGCCGGGAGCAGCTCGCCCCCCGCCACGCTGCGCCTGCCGGAGCTGAAGGCGTGGACCAGGGCCCGCTCCACCACCCGGACGAAGGCCAGGGTGCTGTGGGGCTGGAAGGCCTCGCCTGCGGGCACGGTCTCGAAGACCTCGGCAAGCACGGCCTCCAGGTCGGTGCGGAGGGCATCCAGCTCCACGCCGCAGCCCTTCAGGACGCTGGCCGCGTGGGCATCGTCCACCAGGGCCAGCAGCAGGTGCTCCAGGGCCACGTCCTCATGACGGCGGGCCTTGGCCAACTCGAAGGCCCGCTGGAACCCCTGGTTCAGCTCGGGACTGATTTCAGGCATCGTCGGCCTCCACGGAGAGCAGCAGGGGGAAACCCTCGCGCTCCGCCAGCTGGCGGCCCCGTTCGGCCCGGGTTTCCGCCACGTCGCGGGTATAGACGCCCGCCACGCCCACCCCGGCCCGGTGCACCGCCAGCATGATGGCCGTGGCCTCGGGCTCCGCCTTGCGGAAGACGGTCTTGAGGAGGAAGACCACGAACTCCTGGGTGGTGTAGTCGTCGTTGTGCAGCAGCACTTTCCACATCCCAGGCTCGTGGAGCTTCGAGCGCTGGCGGGTGAGAACCTGGCTCCCCTTCTTCACCTGCCTGGTCATGACTGATGCCTCCGGGGCATCAGGATACCGGGTCGGACCTGCGGAAGAGGTCGATGAACTTCCCCCGGGCCAGCTCCCGGATGAACAGGGCCGTCCGCAGCAGGGTGTCTGGCTCCCCAGAAAAGGCCCCGGCGACCGACGCTGCCACCTCCGCCACGGTCCTGGCCCCGTCGCAGGCCAGCCAGACGGCGCTGCCCCGGGCATCCAGCTTCACGCGGTAGGCGGGTTTCCGCATGAGGCGGAGCAGCCAGGCCCAGCGCGGGGACAGGATCTTGGGGCGGATCAGCACGACGGTGTCCCCCTCGGCGGGTTCGTAAGCAAGGACCCGGACGGGTACCGCTGCAAGGAAGGCTTCATCGGGAAAGGAGGTCATCGATCACCTTGAAGGCATTCTGGAAGGGCTGGAGGGATATGAAACCGCGGATGCCGCAGATGGGCGCAGATTAAACCGAGGACCAAAGTGATGCATCTGCGTAATCTGCGACGTCTGCGGTCAAGCCAACACAAGCGGGGCGCGGTTGCCCGCGCCCCGTGTTCGGTGGACTGCGCCCTAGAAGTTGGCGCTGGGCGGCGCGGGTTCGTCGGCCTCGCCGGCGTTGGCCAGCGGCACGCGGATCAGGTAGACGGCGATGCCCGCCAGGATCAGCAGGCTGATCCAGAACATGCCGGGGTCGGCGAAGACCTTGTACTTCACCTCGAAGAAGGCGAAGGACGCGAAGAGCAGGCCCACCAGGGCCTCGCCCGCGATGAGGCCCGCGGCCAGCAGCACGCCGTTGTTCTCGACCCGCACCTTCTGGGCCTCATTCAGCCCGCGCTTCTCCGCGACCATCTCCACGGCGCCCTTGATGAGGCCCCCCAGGAAGATGGCGAAGGTGGTCTCCAGGGGCAGGTACATGCCCACCGAGACCAGCATGGGGCTCTTCACCTGCATGAGGATGAAGGCCAAGCCCATCATCATGCCGACGATGATGAGGGGCCAGGCCATCTTGCCCTCCACGATACCCCGGCTGAGCAGGGCCATGAGGCCCGCCTGGGGCGCGGCCAGCTGCTTGGAGCCGAAGCCGGCGTCCAGGGAGAGCACGGCCTTCTTCTGGTCCGCAGGCAGCTGCCGGACCTGGTCCAGGGTGTAGGTCTGGCCGTCAGGGGCCGTGACGACCTGCACCTGCTGGGCCGCCAGCTGGGCGATGCGCTTGGTGCCCTGGGCGGAGATGTCGCCCTCGTGGAGCACCATGAGGGGGATGAAGAGCACCACCGAGGCCAGGGCCATCCCCAGAAGGTCGCCCATTTCCATGCGCCAGGGCGTGCCGCCCAGGATGTGGCCAGCCTTGAGGTCCTGGAGCATCTCGCCGGCCACGGCGGCGCTCACGCAGACTACGGCGGCCACGCCCAGCACGGCGGCGACGCCCTCCCGGCCCTTCACGCCCAGCAGCACCATCACGAGGGCGGTGATGACCAGGGCCGTGAGGGTGAGGCCGGAGATGGGGTTGTTGCTCGAGCCCATGATGCCCACCAGGTAGCCGCTGATGGCGGAGAAGAAGAAGCCCAGGATCACCACCACCAGGGCCGCCACGAAGGAGACCAGGGGGCTCACCTGGAAGATGCGCCAGGTGATGAGGAAGGTCACCAGGGCCGCGAAGCCGAGACCGAAGAGGACGTAGGTGAAGGGCAGGTCCTTGTTGACCCGCTCCACCACGTGCTCGCCGGCGGCGGCCTTCTTCATGTCGGAGACGGAGCGGGTGAGGCCCGTGGCCAGGCTCTTGCGCATCTTGAAGAGGGTGAAGCTGGCCCCCATGAGCATGCCGCCGATGGCGATGGGGCGGACGATGAACTTCCACACGGAGTAGGACAGGGCGATCCAGTCCCCCTGCGGGGCGCCCTCGGGCAGCACGCCGGGGGCCAGGAAGTAGGTGATGATGGGCACCAGCAGGCCCCAGGCGAGGATGCCGCCGGAGAAGTTCAGGGCGCCGAGCCGGGGCCCGATGATGTAGCCCACGCCCATGTACGCGGGGCTGATCCCCGGCGAGCTGAGCAGCATGCCCCCCATGACCTTGGCCTTCCAGCCCTGGACGAGGCCGATGCTGGTGGTCTTGAAGGCGATGAACCGCTCCCAGGCGCTGGCGAAGAGCGAGACCTGCACCAGGGCCTGGATGGTCGCGCCGATGCCCATGGCGCCGAAGAGGAATTTGGTGCCGCTGCCACCCCGGGCGCCGGCCTTGTGGATTTCGGCGGCTGCCACGCTCTCGGGGTAGGGCAGTTCGGCATCCTCCACCATCACCCGGCGGAGCAGCGCCACGAACATGATGCCCAGCACGCCCCCGGCGAACATGATCAGCGAACTGGTCACGTAGTTCCCGGCGGTGAAGAAGCGGGGCCAGACCCCGCTGATGACGAAGGCCGGAATGGTGAAGATGGCGCCGGCGGCGACCGACTCGCCAATGCTGCCCACGGTCCTGGCCATGTTCTCTTCCAGGATGGTGCCCTTCATAAGCTTGATGAGGGCCATGCCGATGACCGCCGCCGGATAGGTGGCGGCGATGGTCATGCCGGCCTTCAACCCCAGGTAGGCGTTGGCTGAGCCGAGCACCACGGCCATGACGAGGCCGATGAGCACCGCCCGCAGCGAGAATTCCCGCAGGTTCTGGTCGGAGGGGACAAAGGGTTGCATCGGTGCTCCTGAAAAGGCACTGAGAGGTAAGAAAATACAGAATGTAGCGGATAGTCTAATACCGAACCCGATCCGGTTGGTACCTCCCAGGCCGCGCCAGTGGCAGGGATCCGGCCACAATGGGCTGTTCCTGTCCACGGAGGATCCGTCATGCGCCTGGTGAACGCCCTTGCGACCGCCGGTCTGACCCTGCTCCTTGGATGCCAGTCCGTGCCCCCCATCACGGTTCCGCAGACCGCCATCGCCCAGGTGCCCCAGGGGCCGCCGCCCAAGCCCAGGATCGCGCTGGTGCTGGGGGGTGGTGCGGCCCGGGGCTTCGCCCACGTGGGGGTCATTCGGGCCCTGGAGCAGGAGAAGATCCCCATCGACATGGTGGTGGGCACCAGCGTCGGCAGCCTCATCGGCGCGATCTACGCCGCCGACCTCAGCAGCTTCGATCTGGAATGGACCGCCTTCCAGTTGGAGAAGGAGGACCTCTTCGATTTCGGGGTGCTCAACGCCTTCGTGGGCATGGGGCTCGCAAAGGGCGACAAGCTGGAGGCCTGGGTGAAGGGCCACGTCAGGACCGCCAACATCGAGAACTTGAAGATTCCCTTCGCCGCGGTGGCCAGCGACCTGAACTGGGGCTACGAAGTGGTGCTCGACAAGGGTTCCCTGGCCCGGGCCGTCAGGGCCAGCGCCGCCATCCCGGGCGTCTTTCCGCCGGTCCAGCACCAGGGCAAGATCCTGGTGGACGGGGGCGTGGTGGACAACATCCCCATCGCGGTGGCCAGGGCCAGGGGGGCGGACATCGTGATCGCGGTGGATATCAGCGCGAACGTGGGGAATACCAACATCAGCAACCTGCTGGACGTCACCCTCCAGGCCACGAACATCATGTTCGCCCGCAACGTGGAGCAGGCCAAGAAGAACGCCGACATCCTCATCACGCCCGCGGGCATCGGGGATGTCGGAATGCTCGACTTCACCCAAAAGAAGCGCTGCATGCTGGCTGGCATCGATGCCACCAAGCAGGCCATGCCCGACGTCCACAAGGTCATCGATGCCTGGGTCGTGGCCCACGCGCGACCCGCGGTCCCGGCCCCCTGATCGCCGCGCCCCATGCCCCTTCTCACCAGCAAGGCCAACCCGCGCTTCAAGGACCTGCAGTCCCGGCTCCGGCAGGGGGGGGGCAGGCGGGAGGCCACCCTGCTGCTGGGAGAAAAGCTCATCCAGGCCTGGGCGGAGGCGCGACAGAACCCCGCCGGCCGCCGCCTGTCCCCGGCCCTCTGGCTGCGCCTGGATCAGATCGATGCCCACCCGCTGGAGGCCGGCCTCGGCGTGGAGACCCTGGTGCTGGGCGAGGCCCTCATGCGGGAGCTGGCCGAGGCGGGCAGCCCCCCCCGCCATGCGCTGCTCATGGACCTGGGCCCGGAGCCCGCCGGCCCGCTGGCCTCCCGCGTGATCGGGGCCTGGGGCATCCAGGATCCCGGGAACCTGGGGGCCATCCTCCGGAGCGCCGCGGCCTTCGGCTTCCAGGAGGCCCTGCTGGGTCCCGGCTGCGCCGATCCCTTCCACCCCAGGTCCCTGAGGGGCAGCATGGGCGCCGCCTTCCTCCTGCCCCTCCGGCGGGTGGAGGCCCTGGCTCCCGACTCCGGGCGCTGGTTCGTCCTGGATGGCGCCGCCGGCGCCCTCCCCCTGGCGGAAGCGGACCTGTCCGAACCTCTCCGCCTCTGGGTCGGCAACGAAGGCCACGGCTGGCAGGGCGTGGACCTGCCCGATGGGGTCCGGCGCCTGGCCATTCCCATCCAGAGCCTCGAGAGCCTGAACGCTTCGGTGGCCGCGGGCATCGCCTGCTATGAAACGGCCCGGAGGTCCCTGCGTTGAAATCCGGCTGGCTCCTTTGCGTCTTCAGTTCCCTGGTCCTGGCCGGGCTCTTCATGCTGGCCTTCCGGTTCCCGGGGGCGCTGGGAGGCTGGCTGGAACCCGCCATGGCCCTGCTGTTCCCCCTGCTGCTGCTGGACGGGCTGTTCAAGGGGCGCCCTGCCTTCTGGACCTGGCTGAGCCTGTTGGCGGGACTCGTTCTCCTCTACCTGTGGGTGCCCCAGACCCTCGCCAGCAAGGGTGGCCTGCCCTATGGCGTGGCCCTGCTCGGCATGCTGCTCATGAGCCTGTGGGAAGCCACGGGCCTCTGGCTGGTGGCCCTGGGATCGCGCTGGGCCTTCCGCCGCTCCGGGGCCCTGGCCGCGGCCTGCGCCGCGGCGCTCCTCCTCCTCGTCTGGGAGAGCTGGGGTTTCCACGTCTATCCCTGGACCTGGGGCGCGGCCTTCGGGTCCCTTCCCTGGACCGCGCGGGCCGCGGCCTTCGTGGGCACCTCGGGCCTGTCCGCCCTGGCCTGGGGAACGGGGGCCTGGATGGCGGCCACCCTGGCCGGGGGGGGGACCCCCCGCCGGGCCCTGGCCGGGCCCGGTCTCGCCCTCGGGTGCTTCCTCCTGGCGGGCGGCGCCTGGTACCTGCTCCCCCGAGGACCGGAGCGCGCCCTGGACGTGGCCATGGTCCAGCCCAACTTCCCGGCGGGCCACCAATGGGCGGGGATGGAATCCGAGATGTGGCGGCGCAGCGACGCCCTGCTGAAGGCCCGAGGCTGGCCCCGCCCGGGACGCGCCACCCTGCTGCTCTGGCCCGAGAGTTCCGTGCTGGGCCGGGACGACCGCCAGCCCGATGCCCGCCTCAGTGCCGAAGCGGCTTCCCGCGGCGTGGCCTGGCTCTTCGGCACGGAGGGGGGCCCGTTCAACCTGGTGCGTGGTGAAGTGGCCGGCGGGCCCCCCTTCATCTTCGCGAAAATCGATCCCATGGCCTTCGGAGAGCGCAACCCGGGTCCGGCGCCCTTCCGGAAATGGATGGACCGGCAGATGGGCATCACCTCCCAGGAGGCGGGTGATTTCAGCCAGGCCTGCGCCTTCGTGGTGCCCTCGCCCGGGGGCGAGGTGCGGGTCCACCCCCTCATCTGCAGCGAGGCCCTGATGCCGGAGCGGGCCCGTCGCGGCCTGGCTCTGGGCCGGGCCGACCTGCTCACCAATCACACCAACGACGGCTGGTTCGACCGGAGCATCGCCACGGACCTGCATGCGGCCCAGATCCGCCTGCGGGCCACGGAACTGGGCGTGCCGCTCCTCCGCGCCACCCTCACCGGGAAATCCGGGGTCTTCCGCGAGGACGGAAGCTTCCAGCTCTGGGGCGAACCCCTCAGCGAGGGCGCCTACGCCGTCGACCTGCGCTGGCATGGGGTCCACACCCCCGCACGTTCGGCCTGGCTCATCCCGTGCCTGATGTCCGCCCTGCTGGCCGCTTGCGTCCTGCTAGGATGGAAGGCCCCTCTCGGAAAACCCCGATGATCTGTGATCTTCTCGCCCCCTCGCCCCTCGCGACACCCATTGGCACCGTGGCCTTTTTCGACGAGACCTGGAGCGTGGACCCCCGCGAGCTCCAGATCTTCTTCCAGGCCGAGCAGGTCCACTGGACCGCCGACCGCACCATCGAACAGTGGCGGAAGCTGCTGGCCTGCTCCCGCATGCTCACGGCCCGCCTGGTGCCGGAGGGCCACATGGGGGGGCGGCTGGTGGCGGCCACGCGGCTCTGGTCCGACCATGCCCACGAGGCCAAACTCTACGATGTGGTGGTGGCGAAGGATCTCACCCGCTTCGGCATCGCCACCGAGCTGGTGAAGTGGGCGCTGCGCCATCCCTGGGTGGGGGACGTGAACCGCTTCGTGCTGGAAACCCGGGACGCGGCCGATTTCTACCCCCGCTTCGGCTTCCGGCCCGGTCAGGAACTGGATGGCATCCACCTGCGCGTGAAGACCGCCGAGCTCAAGGCCCGGGGCCTCCGATGACCGGAGCGCATCCCACCACCGCCCTCCAGCCCCTCATCCTGGCCAGCGGCAGCCCCAGGCGGCGCCATTGGCTGGAGGCCATGCGCATCCCCTTCGAACTGCAGGTGCCCCAGGTGGATGAAACCCCCCTGCTGGACGAGGACCCCGGGGACCTGGTGCTTCGGCTGGCGGAACTGAAAGCCGAGGTCATCGCCCATCGCAACCCGGGCCGCTGGGTCATGGCCGCGGACACGACGGTGGCCGTGGACCACCACACCTTGAACAAGCCCAAGGACGTGGAGGACGCGGTGCGGATGCTCACCCTGATCCAGGGACGGGCCCACCAGGTGCACACGGGCTTCTGCCTCCAGTGGAACAGCACCATCCACAGCTTCGTGGACACGGCCCAGGTCTTCTTCCGACCGCTGACCGAGGCGCAAATCCGCTGGTACATCAGCACCCGGGAGCCCATGGACAAGGCCGGCGCCTACGCCATCCAGGGCATCGGGGCCCTCTTCATCGAGACAGTCCAAGGCAGTTTCTCCACCGTGATGGGGCTGCCGGTCGAGCGGATGGGCGCGCTCTTCGGACACCTGGGCCTGCTGAAACCCTGGATCGGATTTCCCAAAGAGGTCTGAAAAACATTGGAGATCCGGGACCTGGTCCTGGAGGAAATCGCCCTCCAGGGGTCTCCAAATATAAACCACCCAAAAATCCTCTTACCTGCATGGAAATATCTCAGAAAAAATAGGTAAACATCTGCTCGCCGATACTCTATCATCGTGATCTGCGGCACATTTTCTAAACACTCGCTCCAAAGCCTGTTGGCGCTGGGCGGGACCGGGTCTGGCCTCGGCCCAAACCCCCTTTCTTTTTCAGGCCCGCGGATCCACGCCTAAAAAGGGACGGCCCTTCTCTCTCCGGGGCCTGCCAGAATCCTGGTCGATCGATCCGCATCACTGAGCACCGATTCACCGTTCCCCGATGGCCTCCCGGCATGGTCCGCGGGCCAGCGTTTTCCAAGGGGTTGTGCATGCACCGATTTGACCGAGCGTTCCGCTTCGTCCTGCCGGCCGCGGCCGTGGCGGTCCTGGCCACCGTCCTGAGCGTGGGATGGTTCACCCAGCCGGACCGCTTTGCCAAGGGCTATGCCCCCGAACAGCCCATCCCCTTCTCCCACGAGCTGCACGCAGGCACCCTCCGCATGCCGTGCCAGTACTGCCATTCGGGAGTCGACAGGTCCAGGCATGCGGGCATCCCCAGCGTGGACCTCTGCATGGGCTGCCACAAGGTGACCCGCACGGACCGCCCCGCCATCCAGAAGCTCACCCGCATTGCCAACTCCGGCGAGCCCATGCCCTGGCAGCGGGTCCACACCCTGCCCGACCACGTCTTCTTCGATCACCGTCCCCATGTGAATGCAGGCATCGCCTGCCAGAGCTGCCATGGCGAGGTGCAGACCATGAAGGTGCTCACGCGGGAGATGGGCCTGCGCATGGGCAACTGCTTGGGCTGTCACCGCGATCCCCACGCGGTCCTGCCGCCGGGGTCGAAGATCACCCGTGGCGCCGAGCACTGCAGCGCCTGCCACCGCTAGGAGCACCGACGATGGCCGATATCCGACATCCGCTTCTTGCCCGGGCCGCGGCCCTCCTGGCGGGGCCCTTCCTCCTGGGTCAACGCGCCCTGGCCCTCCCCTTCATCGCGGGGAAGGGGCCTTCGCCGGAATCCTCCCCCCGAGATGCCGCCCTCCGCATCTCCATCACGCCCCCCGAACACGCCATCAAGCGCCGTGGATGACCCGATGAAGACCCGACTCCCCGAACATGGCCCCCTTGAGACGCCCCGCTTCTGGCGGACCCTCGAAGAACGCATCGAGACGCCCGAGGCCCAGCGGGCCGCCCAGGACGAGTTCCTGCCGGGCGCTCTGCCCACCATCCATGACGACGTCCATGGCCTGCCGCCCCAGGACGGCTTCTCTCGCCGCGATTTCTTCGGTCTCGTGGGGGCCGCCGCTGCCCTGGCCGCCACCGTGGCCTGTGACCGGAAGGGCCAGGGGACCGTGGTGCCCTACACGAAGCGCCCGGTGGAAGTCACGCCCGGGGTGGCCAACTACTACGCCAGCGCCTTCCAGGAGGGCCGCCGGGTCTATCCCGTGCTGGTGAAGACCCGGGAGGGCCGTCCCATCCTGGTCACGGGCAACGATGAGCATCCGGGCGTGAAGGGCAAGACCAGCCCCCGGGCCATGGCTGACGTGCTGCGCCTCTACGATCCCGACCGCCTCCGCGCCCCCAAATTGAATGGACGGGTCCTGGGCTGGGCCGAGGCCGAGACCAGCCTCCACCAGGCCCTTCGGGCCGCCAAGGACGCCGCCAAGCCCGTGCTCCTGCTCTCGGGCGCCCTGGTCTCCCCCAGCCGGAAGGCCCTGCTGGCGGACCTCAGGGCGGCCCTTCCCACCCTGGAGCACCTGGCCCTGGAGCCCGCCGCGGGCGATGCCGCCGAGGAGGCCGCCAGGGCCAGCTACGGCCAGACGGTGGAGCTCCGGCCCCGGCTGGCCAAGGCCCAGGTCATCCTATCCCTGGGCGCGGACTTCTTGAACGGGGAAGACCCCGAGGCCCTCGCGGCCTGGGGGGCCAAGCGCCGCCTGAATCATGCGCGCGAGGCCATCAACCGCCTCTGGGTGCTGGAGGGGCCCCTCACCCTCACGGGCACCAACGCAGACCAGCGCCTGCCGGTGTCCCCCTCGCGCCTCGGGGCCGTGGCCTTCGCCCTGGCCCGGGAACTGGCGGCCAAGGGCCTCCCCCTGCCGGCGGGCACGGACCTGTCCGCCAGTTCCACCGGCGTTCCCGCCGGGGTGGACATCTCCCCCAAGACCTGGTCGAGCCTGGTCAAGGACCTCCATCAGGCTGGCCGTAACGCCGTCGTCCTCTGCGGCGCCCAGATGCCCGCCGAGGCCCATCAGGCCGCGCACCTGCTCAATGCCCTGCTCGGGTCGGAGGCCGTCGCCGTGCGCCCCGCCGAGCCCCTGGCCTCGATCAGGGATCTGGAGGCCGCGACCAGGGGCATGGCCGAGGGCCGCTATGCCGCCGTGCTCTTCTGGGACGTGAACCCCGCCTACAGCTACCCCAGGACCGCCGCCTGGAAGGAGGCCGTGGCCAAGGTGCCTTCCCGCACCTGGATCGGCCAGGTGGAGGACGAGACCTCCGCCCAGTGCCAACTGCAGCTGCCCGAAAACCACTGGCTGGAGAGCTGGGGGGATTTCAGCACCGAGGGCGCCGAGGTCCTCCAGCAGCCCACCATCGGCACCCTCTATGACACACGGCAGGGAGAGGACGTGCTGCTGGGCGCCATCAGGGCCCTGGGCGCCCCGGCCTCCGAGAGCTACCACGCCTACCTCCGGGACCGCTGGCAGAAGGCCCTGCCCGCCGGCACCTCCTTCGAACAGGCCCTCCACGATGGCCTCGTGAAGGTGGGGGACAAGGCGGCTGCGCCCGCCTTCAAGGGATCCTCGGTGGCCGCGGCGGCCCGCAAGGCCGCGGAATCCAGGGCCCAGGACCTGGAACTGGTGCTCTTCCCGGGCTTCGCCACCCTGGACGGCCGCCACGGCAACAACGCCTGGCTCCAGGAGACCCCGGATCCCGTCACCAAGATGACCTGGGACAACCCGGTGTCCCTGTCCGTGCAGGACGCGACGGCCCTGGGCCTCCAGGAGGGGGATTTCGTCTCCCTGTCCCTGGATGGGACCACGCTGAAGCTCCCTGCCATCATCCAGCCCGGCCAGGCCAAGGGGGTCCTCGCCCTGGCCCTGGGTTACGGCCGCACCACGGGCGGCGTGGCCAAGGGAGTGGGCGTCAACGCCTTCCCCTTCATGGGCCTGGATCCGGCGAGCCCCAATGTCCGCTCCGGCGCCCGCCTCACCAAGGCCGGCGGCCGCAAGGAGCTCTCGCGCACCCAGCGCCACCACCGCATGGAGGGCCGCGACCTGGTCCGCTCCCTCACCATGGCGGAGTTCGCCCAGGATCCCCAGGGCCACCACCACGCGCCCGAGCCGATCACCCTGTATGAGGAGCAGCGCTTCCCGGACCACAAGTGGGGCATGGTCATCGATCTGGCGGCCTGCACGGGCTGTTCGGCCTGTGTGGTCGCCTGCCAGTCGGAGAACAACGTGTCCGTGGTGGGCCCCGAACAGGTGACCCTTGGCCGTGAGATGCACTGGATCCGCATCGACCGCTACTACGAGGGCGAGTTGGAGAACCCGAAGGTGGTCCACCAGCCCATGCTCTGCCAGCACTGCGACAGCGCCCCCTGCGAGAACGTCTGCCCGGTGAACGCCACCAACCACAGCCCGGAAGGGCTCAACCAGATGGCCTACAACCGCTGCGTGGGCACCCGCTACTGCGCCAACAACTGCCCCTACAAGGTCCGCCGCTTCAACTTCCTGGAATACACCGCCTACAAGGCCGAGCCCGAGACCCTGGTCTACAACCCCGAGGTCACGGTCCGCCCCCGCGGCGTCATGGAGAAGTGCACCTTCTGTGTACAGCGGATCAACGACGGAAAGATCCGGGCCAAGGGCGAAGGCAGGACCCTCCGCGACGGCGAGATCACCACCGCCTGCATGGCCGGCTGCCCCTCGGATGCCATCGTGTTCGGCGACCTGAAGGACCCCAAGAGCAAGGTGTCCCAGCTGGCGGCCGCCTCCCGTGCCTACCGCGTGCTGGAGGAGGTGGGTGCCAAGCCCGCCATCGCCTACCTGGCCGATCTGAAGAACCCCGCCGTCCAGGGAGGTCCCCATGCGCTCTGATGCCGCTCTCCCGGCCGGCGACCTCCCGGCGGGCCTGGTGGAACCGGGACTCACCGTGGGCAAGGTCACGGCCGGCAGCCTGGATGACCAGGTTCTCGCCTTCCCCGACCAGCGGCCCCCGAAGCAGTGGTACCTGGCCCTGGCCTTCACCTCGACCATGCTCCTGATCGGGCTCTTCTTCATGGGCGTGACCGTCTACACGGGCATCGGTTCCTGGGGCAACAACAGCCCCGTCTTCTGGGGCTTCGGGATCATCAACTTCGTGTTCTGGGTGGGCATCGGCCACGCGGGCACCCTGATCTCCGCCATCCTGTTCATCTTCAGGAAGCGGTGGCGCAATGCCATCGCCCGCTTCGCCGAGGCCATGACCATCTTCGCCGTCATGTGCGCGGGCCTCTTCCCCCTGCTCCACGTGGGGCGGCCCTGGCTGGCCTACTGGCTCTTCCCCTACCCGAACCAGCGCGCCCTCTGGGTGAACTTCCGCTCCCCCCTGGTCTGGGACGTCTTCGCGGTCAGCACCTACTTCTCCGTGTCGCTGATGTTCTGGTTCCTGGGGCTGATCCCCGACATCGCCTCCATGCGCGACCGGACCACCAGCAAGCTCCGCAAGGTCATCTACACGGTGCTCAGCGTCGGCTGGCGCGGGGCCGCCTCCCACTGGCAGCACTACGAGAAGGCCTACCTGCTGCTCGCGGGCCTGGCCACGGGCCTGGTGCTGTCTGTGCACTCCGTGGTGTCCTTCGACTTCGCCACCTCCGTGGTGCCGGCCTGGCACATGACCATCTTCCCGCCCTACTTCGTGGCGGGCGCCATCTTCGCCGGCTTCGCCATGGTGGTGATGGTGCTGGTGGTGGTCCGCGAGTCCATGCAGCTCAAGAACCTCATCACCATGCGGCACTTGGAGGTGATGAACAAGGTGATCCTCGGCATGTCCTGCCTCATGGGGTATTCCTACATGATGGAGGGCTTCACCGGCTGGTACTCCATGAACCCCACGATCCAGCACACCTTCCTGAACTTCGTCTCGGGGACCTACGCCTGGGCGGGCTGGCTGACCATCAGCTGCAACATCGTCGTGCCGCAGCTGCTCTGGTTCCGCAAGTGCCGGACCAGCTACTTCTGGATGATCCTCGTGTCTATCGCCGTGACCATCGGCATGTGGTTCGAGCGGTTCAGCATCATCGTGATCTCGCTGCACCAGGACTACCTGCCCTCGGCCTGGCGCCTCTACCGGCCCACCATGGTGGACTATGGCATCCTGCTCGGCTCCTTCGGCCTCTTCTTCACCCTGGTCCTGCTCTTCGCGCGGGTGCTGCCGGTGATCGCCACCACCGAGGTGAAGGCGATCCTGCCGGACGCGCAACCTTCTCACCATGGAGATGAACGCCATGTCTGAGACCTCGTACGCCGTCCTCGGCATCTTCGATAATCCCGATGCCCTCATGAAAGCCATCCCCAAGGCCCGCGCCGCCAAGCTGGGGACGGTGGAGGCCTACACGCCCTACGCCATCCACGGCATCGAGGAGGCCCTCGGGCTGCGCCGCTCGCCCCTGGGCGGCATGGTGCTGGTCATGGGCGTCCTGGGCGCCATCACCGCGTTCGGGTTCGAGTACTGGATCAGCGCCATCGACTATCCCATCATCACCGGCGGCAAGGCCCCCAATTCCTGGGAAGCCTTCATCCCCATCATGTTCGAGGTGACGGTGCTCTTCGCCACCTTCACGGCGGGCCTCGGGATGCTGCTGCTCCTGAACAAGCTGCCCTTCTTCGGGCACCCGGTGCTGTCCTCGAAATCCATCACCGGGATCACCCGTGATCGCTTCGCCCTGGCCATAGAAGCAGAGGACGAGTCCTTCGACAGCACGGCCGCCGCCCGGGCGCTATTGGAAGCGGGTGCCCTGGAGGTAGAGGTCCTCCCGGCCCCGGATCGCAGTCCCTTCCTCACCAGCGACTACATCCTGCGCACCCTGGGCGGCATCTTCGCGGCCTGCGTGGTGGCGGGCCTCGCGATGTTTTTCATCACCAAGTGGTTCCCCCTGCTGGCGCCCATGAAGCACATGCAGGACCAGCCCCGCCTCGATGCCCAGAGGCCCTCGGCCTTCTTCAAGGATGGGCATGGCATGCAGCTCCCCGTGGCCGGCGCGGTAGCCCGGGGCTACCTGCCCGCGGCCACCGGAACCCAGGAGCAGGCGGCCTCCCTGGTGAATCCCCTCCCCCGCACTCCGGAGGTCTTCGCCATCGGCCGGAAGGTCTTCACCACGCGCTGCCAGGTCTGCCACGGCGCCCTGGCCAACGGCGTGGGCAGCCTCACCGCCGCCTACGGAGCCAAGCCTGCGAATCTGCAGGCCCAGCAGTTCCGGGACTACCCGGACGGCAAGATCTACTGGGCCATCGTGAACGGCAAGAACGCCATGCCCTCGCATGCCCCCTACCTCAGCGAGACGGAGCGCTGGGCGGTCGTGCACTACGTGCGCGCCCTCCAGCGCGCCCAGAATGCCAAGGATGAAGACCTGAAGGTGGTCGCGCCATGAGCCAGAGCAAGCAGACTTCTCCAACCTTGCTTCGGGGCGCCATGGCCCTGGGTGCCCTCGGCGTCCTCGGCAGCTATGTCACCGCCGGCCATGAGCGCTTCTGGGCCAACTGGGTGTTCTGGTTCGTCCTGATGTTCACGCTGGGCCTCGGCGCCCTCTTCATCGTGGCCCTCGAACACCTCGTGAATGCCAAGTGGAGCGTGCCCGTGCGCCGCATTCCCGAGCGCGTCGCCACCCTCCTGCTGCCCGCCATCCCCGTGGGCCTCATCGCCCTCTGTGCCCTTCCGGTGCTCTACCCCGGCACCAGGCCCGAGGCGGCCCACAACCCCATTCTTGCGGGCAAGGCCTTCTGGCTGGGCGTTCCTTTCTTCTCCGTCCGCACCCTGCTTTCCTTTGGCCTCTGCACCCTCGGCCTGTGGGTGCTCGTGGGAGGTTCGCTCAGGCAGGACACCACCAGGGATCCGGCCTTCAACCTCCGGGCCCGCAAGTTCGCCCCGGCTTTCATGGCCTCCTTCGCCCTGGTGATCACCTTGGTGGCCTTCGACTGGCTCTCGGGACTGACCCCCGAGTGGTACAGCGACATCTTCGGCGTCTACGTCTTCGCCGGCGCCTTCCTCAGCGGCCTCGCCGCCACGGCGCTGTGCGTCCTCCACCTCCAGGACCAGGACCGCCTGGAGGGGGTGCGCAGCGACCACCTCTACAACCTGGGTGGTTTCCTCTTCGCGTTCACCGTGTTCTGGTCCTACATCGGCTTCGCCCAGTACATGCTGATGTGGTACGCCAACCTGCCCGACGAGGTCATCTACTACAAGGTGCGGCTCGCGGGATCCTGGCGGGCCATCACCATCTCCCTGGCGACCCTGCACTTCGTCATCCCCTTCTTCGCCCTGGTGACCCGGGATGCCAAGAAGGACCCGAAGCGGCTGCGCCGGGTGGCCTACCTGATGCTCTTCGCCCACGCGCTCGACATGTACTGGCTCATCTTCCCCGTGCTCGGGCTTGAGCCCCGCTTCTCCTGGCCCGAACTCAGCTTCGCCCTCTTCTTCCTGGGCGGCATCCTCCTCTGGCTCCGCGGCGCGATGCAGAAGGGCGAGGACATGCCGGTCGGCGATCCCTTCCTCCGCGAGGGTCTGGAGTTCCGGCTATGAAAATCCACGACTACCTCTCCCCGGAAGAGCTCAAGCGGCTGGCCTCGGCCCTCCTGGTGGTGCTCGGATTCATTGCCATCGCCGCCTTCTTCGGCTTCACTGTGGTGCCGGGGCTGCGCTACCAGGCCTATGATGCGGGAGAAGTCCAGGTCAAGGCCGTCCAGGGCGAGACCGGCTGGCTGGACCCCACGAACTATCCGGCCATGCCCCGGGAAGTCATCCCGCCCATCGACCCGAAGACGGTGATGACGCCCAACCCGGCCCTGATGACCCGGGGCAGGGCCATCTTCGCCCAGACCTGCGCCACCTGCCACGGACCCGAGGGCCGGGGCGACGGCCCCGGCGGCGCGGGCCTCAACCCCAAGCCCCGCAACTTCACTGCCCCGGCGGGCTGGAAGAACGGGACGCGCCTGGAGGATATCTACAGGACTCTGGACGAAGGGGTCAAGGGCAGCGCCATGGTCTCCTACAACTATCTATCCAAACGGGATCGCATGGCCCTGGTCCACGTGGTTCAGTCGTTGGGCGCCTTCGACCACGGCGCCAGCGACCCCAAGGCCATCGCCGGCCTGGAGAAGCTCTTCGCCTCGGCCGGGGAGGTCATTCCCAACCGCATCCCCGTGAGCCGGGCCGTGACCGTCCTCTGCCGCGAGTACGCGGAAGCCCACCCGTCCCCCGTGTCCACGACCCGCTGAGGCCCCATGATTCGTCCCTCGCTCCGGCGCCTCATCCTCCCCTTCACCCTCGCGGTCCTGGCCGGCGTGCCCCTGCCCCTGCGCGCGCAGGCCCCAGCGCCCCCTCCCGCCTTCAGCCCCCAGGAAGTCGGCATCGACGAGCACCTGGGGGCCACCATTCCCCTGGATCTCGAACTGAGGGGCGAGGACGGCAGGCCCGTCACCCTGCGCCAGCTCATCGACAAGCCCACCATCCTGACCCTCAACTACTTCCGCTGCGCGGGCATCTGCACGCCCCAGCTGAACGGCGTGGCCGAAGTGCTGAACCGGACGGAGGCCCTTCCCGGCAAGGACTTTCAGGTCCTTACCGTCAGCTTCGACGAGCGGGACGAGCCGGAGATCGCGGCCCAGAAACGCACCAACTACCTGGGCGAGATCACGCGCCCCTTCCCCCCCGGGGCCTGGCGGTTCCTCACGGGCCCCGGCGCCACCACCAAGGCCCTGGCGGACGCCGTGGGGTTCAAGTTCAAGCGCGCGGGCGACGACTTCGTGCATGCCGCCGCCATCATCTTCATCAGCCCCAAGGGCCAGATCACCCGCTACATGTACGGCGTCACCTACCTGCCCGCCGACCTGCAGATGGCAGCCCAGGAGGCGGCCCGGGGCGAGGCCCAGCCCACCATCAACAAGTTCCTGAAGTTCTGTTTCAGCTATGATCCCGCCGGGCGCAGGTACGTCCTGAACACCACGACCATCGGTGCCACCGTCATCATCCTGGCGGCCCTGGTCTTCGTGTTCGCTCTGACCCGCCGGGGACGCAAGACCAAGTCAGAGGAGACCGAATGAGCACGCAAGCTTCCACGGCGCAGCCCAGCTACCTGGTGGACACGGGCACGCGCAAGGGCCTGATGGCCTGGCTCACCACCACGGACCACAAGCGCATCGGCCTGCTCTACCTCTATGCCATGCTCACCTTCTTCTTCGTGGCCGTGGGCATCGGCTTCGTCATGCGCCTGGTGCAGCTGACCACCTTCCAGCACCTGATCACCGCCAGGACCTACAACGCCCTGTTCACGGTCCACGGCGTGATCATGATCTTCCTTTTCGTGGTCCCGGGCATCCCGGCGGTCTTCGGGAATTTCTTCCTGCCCATCCTCATCGGGGCCAAGGACGTGTCCTTCCCCCGGCTGAACCTGCTCTCCTGGTACGTCTTCATGGCCGGTGCCATCTTTGCAGTGCTGTCCCTCTTCACCGGCGGCGGCGCGCCGGACACGGGCTGGACCTTCTACGCCCCCTTCAGCCTGAAGACCGGCACGAACGTCAGCCTGGCGGTGTTCGCGGCCTTCGTGCTGGGCTTTTCCTCGATGCTCACGGGCATCAACTTCATCACCACCATCCACCGCCTGCGGGCCCCGGGGATGAAGTGGTTCCGCATGCCCCTCATGTGCTGGGCGCTCTACTCCACCGCCTGGATCCAGCTCCTGGCCACGCCCATCGTGGCCATCACCCTGGTGCTGGTGATCCTCGAGCGCTTCTTCGGCATCGGCATCTTCGACCCCGCCAAGGGTGGCGATCCCCTGCTCTACCAGCACCTCTTCTGGATCTACTCCCACCCGGCGGTCTACATCATGATCCTGCCGGCCATGGGCGTGATCACCGAGATCATCCCCACCTTCGCCAAGCGCCCCATCTTCGGCTACAAGGCCATCGCCTTCAGCTCCATGTCCATCGCGGGCGTGGGCAGCCTGGTCTGGGCCCACCACATGTTCACCTCCGGCCTCAGCAGCCTGTCCGTCATGCTCTTCTCGCTGCTGACGATGATCGTGGCCGTGCCCAGCGCCATCAAGGTCTTCAACTGGGTGAGCACCCTCTACAAGGGCAGCATCGACTTCCAGCCACCCCTGCTCTTCGCCCTGACCTTCATCTTCCTGTTCTGCATCGGCGGCCTCACGGGCGTCATGCAGGGGGCCCTGGCCATCAACGTGCACATCCATGACACCTACTTCATCGTGGGCCACTTCCACTACGTCATGTTCGGCGGCACCGGCATGGCCCTCTTCGCAGGGCTGCTCTACTGGTTCCCGAAGATGTGGGGCCGGATGTATTCCAGGAAGGCCATCTACGCCTCCTGGTTCCCCATGTTCATCGGGTTCAACATGCTCTACTTCGGCATGATGATCCTCGGCATGATGGGCATGCCCCGCCGCTACTACGTCCACCTGCCCCAGTTCCACTTCATGCACGTGGTGGCCACCGTGGGCAGCTGGTTCCTGGTACTGGGCCTCCTGATGTTCTTCGGGACCCTGATCTACGCCATGTTCAAGGGCGAGAAGGCCGAGGACAACCCCTGGGGCGGCGTGACCCTGGAGTGGACCATCCCCAGCCCGCCCCCGCAGGAGAACTTCGAGGAGATCCCCACCATCACCCAGGGTCCCTACCACTTCGTGCAGCAGGAGGGGAAATCATGAACTCGAGATCAGAGTCCAGGACGAATCCCCCCTCGCCGGGACCCGGCTTTGCAGGCTCCACTGGGGTTTGCTCCGCCACCCGGCGGTCGGGAGGTGCGGCATGAGCGGCCACCTTCACAGGGACGACTTCGGCTCCCGCCTGGGCATGTGGCTGTTCCTGGTCACGGAGATGGTGCTCTTCGGCGGACTCTTCATCGCCTACTCCTACATGCGCTACCGCTATCCCGGCGAGTTCCACCACGGCGGTTCCGAGCTGAACGTCACCCTCGGCGTAATCAACACCGTGGTGCTCCTCACCAGCAGCCTCACGGTGGTCCTCGCCATCGTGGCGGTCCAGCGGGCCGAGAAGCGGCGGGCCATGGCCTTCCTGGGCACCACCCTGGTCCTGGGCCTCACCTTCCTGGTCATCAAGTCCTTCGAGTGGGGGGCCAAGTTCCACCATGGCCTCTACCCGAACTCCCCCCACCTGGCTACGCTGCCCCCGGGCGAGCAGGTCTTCTTCGGTCTCTACTTCACCATGACCGGCCTCCACGGCCTGCACGTGGTCGCGGGGCTTTCGGTGCTGGGCGTCATGCTCTGGTGGGTGGCCACGGACCGGATCCGCCAGGACCGCTACATCCACCTGGAGAACGGCGGCCTCTACTGGCACCTGGTGGACGTGATCTGGATCTTCCTCCTCCCCCTGTTCTACTTGGCCGCGTAGGGACATTCCATGAGCGAACACGTCGAGCAAGCCTCCGAACACGCCGCCGAGCACCCCGGCTACGGCACCTTCATCAAGGTCTGGGTGGCCCTGGTGGTCCTCACCGGCTGCCTGGTGGGCATGAGCCTCGTCAGCCAGACCTACGCCGTCTGGGGCCTGCTCACCCTGACCCCCCTCAAGGCCGGCCTGGTCTTCTACTTCTTCATGCACCTCCGATACGAGGGGCCGCTGTTCAAGGTCGTGGTCCTGGTGACCCTCGGTACCCTCCTGATCTTCTTCGCCCTGCTCTTCTCCGACGTCGCTTTCCGCTGAGGCTCCCATGGACTGGATGAACCAAGCCGCCCTATCGGCCCAGAAGTCCGACGCGGTCTTCTTCTACGTGTTCGGGCTCTCGGTGGTGTTCCTCGTCTTCATCACGACGCTGATGATCTATTTCGTGGTGCGCTACAGCAAGAAGCGCCACCCGAAGGCCGAGCAGATCGAGGGCCACGTGGGCCTCGAGATCCTGTGGACCACCATCCCCCTCGTAATGTTCCTCTCGATCTTCTACTACGGCTGGACCAACTACGAGTACATGCGCCTGGCTCCCCGGGACGCCATGGCCGTCAAGGTGACGGCCCGCCAGTGGAGCTGGTCCTTCGAATACCCCAACGGCAAGCAGAGCAAGGTGCTCTTCGCCCCCATCGGCAGGCCCATGAAGATGGAGGTCCGCAGCGCCGACATGGTGCATGGCTTCTTCGTGCCCGCCTTCCGCCTCAAGATCGACGCCGTGCCCTCGCGGACCAACACCACCTGGTTCCAGGCCACCAAGGTCGGGTCCTTCGACATCGAGTGCACCGTCATCTGCGGCGTGGACCACAGCCTCATGCTGAGCAAGGTCATCGTGGTGCCCGAGGACGAGTTCAAGGCCTGGTACTTCGGTGGGGACGACGCCCCGGAGCCCGGCAAGGCCCTCCGCGCCGCCGAGGCCCACCCAGACCTGGGCAGCCTGCCGCCGGGGCTGGCCGTGCTCACCGCCAAGGGTTGTCTCACCTGCCACTCCGTGGACGGCAAGCCCAAGGTCGGCCCCACCCTGCACGCCCTCTACGGCCGGGAGCAGGAGGTCCTGGTGGCGGGGAACACCCGGACCGTCACCGTGGACGACGCCTTCCTGCGGCGGACCATCACGAACCCGGCGGACCAGGTGGTGCGGGGCTACCCGCCCGCCATGCCCCGGATCCCGCTCACGGACCAGGAACTGGACGACGTCGTGCGCTACATCAAGACCTTGAACTAGGGGAGCCAGCTTGAGCGTCGCCGCCCTTTCAGCGCCCAAGACCCATCCGGTCTCGACCTTCCTCGAGCTGACCAAGCTCCGGATTTCCGGGGCCTCGACCTTCACGGCGGCGGCGGGCTACGTGGCCTTCCGCCGCGGCGCTGACGCAGGCCTGGTGACGACCCTCCTCGGCATCCTGCTCCTGGCCATGGGCAGCAGCGCCCTGAACGAGGTGCAGGAGCACAGGTATGACGCCCTCATGCCGCGCACGGCGAACCGGCCCATTCCCCGGGGGGACCTTTCCCCGGCCCGGGGCGCCCTCATCGCCGCAGTGCTGGCCCTGGCGGGCTTCCTGGTCCTGCTCCTGGCCCACAACCTCGCCTCGGCCCTGCTGGGGGCCCTGGCCCTGGCCTGGTACAACGGGTTCTACACGCCCCTCAAGCGGATCAGCGCCTTTGCCGTGGTGCCGGGCTCGCTCATCGGTGCCCTGCCGCCCGCCATCGGTTGGACCGCCGCCGGAGGCAGCGCCGCGGATCCCTCGGTGCTGGCCCTCGCCTTCGTCTTCTTCATCTGGCAGGTGCCCCATTTCTGGCTGCTGGTGGGCCTGCATGCCGAGGGCTACGAGGGGGCCGGCTATCCCACGCTGGTGGGGCTCCTGGGCCGGCCCAGGTTGTCCCGCCTCACCTTCACCTGGACCTGTGCCACCGCCGCGGCCTGTGGCCTGCTGCCCCTCTTCCGGGTGCTGGGCTCCTGGCCCGCGGAGATCATGCTGGGCCTGGGCGCCCTCTGGCTCCTCATGGGCTCCCTGCCCCTGCTGCGCCCCGCCCAGGACGCGCCCCTCTACCGCCGGGTCTTCATGAACATCAACCTGTTCGCCCTGGTCCTCACGGCCGCGGTGATCCTGGACCCCTTCTTCACGCGCTAGGCACCTGGGGATCTGCCCCGAACCGCCTGGATCAAATCAGGGCTGCTGCTGGCTCCCCTGCATGAACCGCACGTAGGCCATGTCGGTCCCGCAGATGTGGTGCTTCAGCCAGCTGGCATAGAAGTTGGTGACGTCCCTGGTGATGGGCTGGCCCTCCGCAAGCCTGGCTTGCAGGACCTGGACCCGATTGATCAGCCTGGCATGCTCCGCCACGTGGGGGACCAGCCCGGGGTAGGCCATCTCGCGCATGAAGTGCTCTTCGGTCCGGAAATGGTCGAGGGTGTACTGGGCCAGGAAGTCCAGGCTCTCCTTGACGCCCTCTCCCACGGAATCCGAGCCCAGGGCGGTCGCGAGGCGGTTCACGGCCTCGAACAGGGACTGGTGCTGAGCGTCGATGAGGCTGATCCCGGTCTCGAATCGGCTGTTCCATTGGGCTGCGGGCATGGTTCGTCCATCACAAGGGCCACAGGATGCATCGGTCCCCCGGGGGCTGTCATTGAATCCGGTGAAGGATTGCAGCCGTTGGAGACGCCCGGGCCCAGCCAAGGCCGACGACGAGCTAGCTAGGCGTGCTTATCCTAGGTGGGTCCTCAAAGGGAACCCTTCAACCTCGCGGGGGGACAGAGTGTCCTTAAGGTGCTGGGGCTGAGCAGGATCGGGCATGAAGCCTTCCCTCGCGGGGACCGGAATGCCCCTCCTCCCCTTCATGCTGTTCTTTGGTAACCCCATGCCCCCACTGCCGACCCATGAGCTCGATCCCCGCAGGGCCGCCCTGGCCGCCTTCGCCCTGCTGGCGAGGGGGCATCTCGGCGAGGAGGACCTCTGTCTGGCCACGGTGTCCGAGGGCCAGCGGCGGCAGCTGGACACCCAAGTCCTGGATTCCGAGGCCAGCCTCGGGTTTGCAGACCGCCTGGGGGAATCCCTCGATCCTGGCGCGACAGAATTCCTGATCGAGGCCAGGTCAGCCCCGGGAGGGGCCCGGATCGCAGGCTGCCTGCGCCTCGGACCGGGATCCTGCGGACTGGAGCTGGAGGCGGGCCAGGGGCAGTCGAGCGCAGGCCCCTGGCCCGCCGTCCACTTCAGGCAGTTGCTCGATTCCATCCTCCGGGACCCTCTCCTACCCCTGGGAGACCACCTCATGCTGGCGCCTGAAGAGGCCGCCCTGCTCCTGGGGCCCTTCTCCGGGCCCCCCCTCGAGGCCGGGCTGGACCGGGAAGAAACCCTGGCCCAGATCTTCGCGGCTTCGGCCCGGTGCTTCGGGAGCCGGCCCGCCGTGGAGGAGGGTGGCCTCCGCCAGACCTATGCCGAGCTGGATGCCGTGGCAGACCGTGTTGCCCACCTGCTCCGGTCCCGGGGCCTGGGCCGGGGAGCCCTGGTGGGCCTCTGGTTTCCCCGCGGAGCCTCGGCCTATGCCGCCCTGCTGGGCATCCTGAGGGCCGGGGCGGCCTACGTGCCCCTGGACCCGGATCTGCCCCCGGCCCGGGTGCATCAGGTGGCAACGGAATGCCGCATGGACTTGCTGCTGGCGCCGGCCTTGGCCGGCACCGAGCCCGGGCTGCCCTGTCCCGTGCTGGATCCGCAGACCCCGGCCCAGGACCCCCCGCCTGAAGCCGCCCTGGCCACCGGGCCCGAACCGGATGACGTCGCCTACGTCATCTTCACGTCGGGGTCCACGGGCACGCCCAAGGGCGTGCCCATCACCCACCGCTCGGCCTGCGCCCTGGTGCGCGCAGAACAGCAGCTGTTCCGGGTCGGCGCGGAAGACCGCGTGTTCCAGGGCTTCTCCCTGGCCTTCGATGCCTCCGTGGAGGAGCTGTGGCTGGCCTGGGCCAGCGGGGCCTGCCTGGTGGCCGGCACCAAAGCTTTTATGCAGTCCGGGCCGGACCTGGGCAAGCGCCTGGCGGAGGCCAGGGTGACCGTGCTGTCCACGGTTCCCACGCTCCTCGGCATTGTTGACGATCCCATCCCGTCGCTGCGCCTGCTGATCCTGGGCGGGGAGGCCTGTCCCGCGGGCCTGATGGACCGCTGGTGGCGGCCCGAATTGCGCCTGGTCAACACCTACGGACCGACGGAAGCCACGGTCATCGCCACCTGGACCGACCTGCTCCCGGGCCGTCCGGTCACCATCGGCAGGGCCCTGCCCCATGTCCGAACCTACGTGTTGGATGCCCAGGGCCGGATCTGCCCCATCGGCGTGCCCGGCGAACTCCATCTTGGGGGCCTGGGCCTTTCCGCGGGCTACCTGGGCCGGCCGGACCTCACGGCGGAGCGCTTCATCCCGAACCCCCATGCGGAGGGTCCCTCCACGGCCCGGCTCTACCGCACCGGGGACCGGGTCCGCTTCAACGCGGCCGGCGACCTGGAATTCCTTGGGCGCCTGGACGCCCAGGTGAAGCTGCGGGGATACCGCATCGAACTCGAAGAGATCGAGGCCTCCCTACAGCGGGATCCAGCGGTGCTGGCCGCCGCCGTGACCCTTTGGAAGGGGGATGGCCTCGAACGCCTCGTGGCCCATGTGGTCCCGAGGCCGGGTTCCGAACCGGACGAGGCCAGCCTGCTGCGGGGGCTGAGGGAATGCCTGCCGGCGTACATGGTGCCGGCCAGCATCGAGACCCTGGACCACCTGCCCACCCTCCCCAGCGGCAAGCTGGACCGGAAGCGGCTCCCGCCGCCCCGGAAACGGGCCCCTGCACCGGATCCGGAAGGGCCCCTGACCGACCTGCAGCAGAGTCTGGTGGACCACTGGGCCCGGTGGTTCCCGGGCCGGGTCCCGCGGCTGGACGAGAACTTCTTCCTGGACCTGGGGGGGCATTCCCTCCTGGCCGCGGCCCTGGTCTCGGGACTGCGGAAGGAACCGCCGTTCGAAGGACTCTCAGTCCCCGACATCTACGCCTTTCCGACCATCGGTGCCCTCGCCGCCGAGCTGGACGCGCGGAGGGCCCACCGGGCAACCCAGCCGGATCCGCAGGCCCCGGCCGCCCGCCCGGTTCCCCCGTGGCGCCACCGGCTCTGTGCCGCGGCCCAGGGCCTCTCCCTGTATCCGCTGCTGGGCTTCTACGCCCTCCAGTGGCTCAGCCCCTACCTGGTCTACAGCTGGAGCCAGGACCACGACTTCCCCCGGCTGCTGGGCATCGCCGGGGCCCTGGCCTCCCTGGCCCTGATCTATCCCGCGATGTACCTCCTCTCCATCGCCGCGAAATGGATCCTGCTGGGGCGGATCAGGCCCGGACGCCATCCCATCTGGGGCTTCTACTACTGGCGCTGGTGGCTCACCCAGCGCCTCATCGCCGCCACCCCCCTGGACTACCTCGTGGAGACCCCCTGGCTGCCGCGGTACTGCCGCCTCATGGGCGCCCGCATCGGGCGGAACGTGCACCTGGCCACCACCTCCATCGCGGCCTTCGACCTCCTGGACCTCGGCGACGACGCCAGCATCGGCCAGGATGCGCGACTGAGCGGCTACTCGCTGGAAGGTGGGTTCCTGGAGATCGGCCCCATCCGCGTTGGCGCCCGCTGCTATGTGGGTAACCGCGCCATCCTCTCCCCCGGAACGACCCTGGAGGATGGCGCCATGCTGGAGGACCTGAGCCTGCTGCCGGCCGGGGCGCGGATCGCCACGGGCCAGCACTGGACCGGCTCCCCCGCCCGGCCCCTGCCCCCCACAGAGGCGGACCGGCAGCGCCCGTACGTGGACCTGCCGCGGCCCTCGCCGAGCCGGCGGTTCTGGCTCGGCACGGCCCAGGCCCTGGGGGCGCTCATGGTCCCTGTGGCCTTCCTCGCGGCCATCTTCCCGGGCCTGATCCTCATCAACGAGCTCTACGCCAACACCAACGGCTACTTCGCCTACCTGGTGGTGGCGCCCTTCGTGGGATTTTCCTTCGTGGTGCTCCTGGCCCTGGAGATCGCCGCCGCCAAGTGGCTCCTCCTGGGCCGGGTGCGCCCGGGGGACTACGACCTGCACAGCGGCTTCATCCTGCGGAAATGGTACGTGGACCGCCTCATGAGCATGGGCCTGGACCTGCTGGCGCCGCTCTACGCAACGGTCTACCTGGCGCCCTGGTTCCGCCTGCTGGGGGCGCGCCTGGGGGCCTGGGCGGAAGTGTCCACCGCCGGATCCGGCTGTCCGGACCTGCTGGACATCGGCGAGGAGAGCTTCATCGCCGATTGCGTCTCCTTCGGGCCGGCCCGGGTGGACCTGGGCCGGGTGAGGCTCGCCGAAACCCGGGTGGGACGCCGGGCTTTCGTGGGCAACAGCGCCCTGGTCCCGGCAGGCACCGTCCTTGGCGAGAGCGTTCTGGTCGGAGTGCTTTCGGTGCCCCCCGGGGATCCGGCCGAGGCGGCCCGGGTGGACAGCGCCTGGCTGGGCTCCCCGGCCATCCATCTCCCCCGGCGCCAAACGAGTTCCACATTCAGCGAGGAGGCCACCTTCCGACCCCCGAGGCGGGTGCTCCTCCTGCGGGCCTTCATCGAGCAGTTCCGGGTGCTGGCCCCGGTCACGGGCTTCGTGGTGCTGACCAGCCTCCTGCTCACGGGCCTGACTGAGATCGAGGATGCCCACTCCCTCGCGGCGGCGGCGCTCTCCCTGCCGTTCCTCTACCTCCTCGCCGGCATCCTGGCCTGCCTCTTCGTGGTCGCCGTCAAGTTGCTGGTGATGGGAATCTACCGCCCCGGAGAAAGGCCGCTCTGGTGCGATTTCGTGTGGCGGACCGAACTGGTGAGCGGACTCCATGAGAACCTCGCCGATTCCTGGCTGCTGCGGCTGCTGCTGGGCACCCCCTTCGTCCCGGTCTACTTCCGGCTGCTGGGCGCCCGGATCGGCCGGCGGGTCTGCATGGAGAGCACCTGGCTGACGGAGTTCGACCTGGTGGAGCTCGGGGACGAGGTCTGCCTGAACGCCGACTGCACCCTCCAGACCCACCTCTTCGAGGACCGGGTAATGAAGATGGACCGCATCAACATCGGCCCGGGCTGCGCGGTGGGCACGGATTCGGTGGTGCTCTACGGATCGCGCATGGAACCCGGATCCGTCCTGGGGGACCTGTCGCTGCTCATGAAGGGGGAGATGCTTCCGGCAGGCACCCGGTGGGAAGGCTCCCCGGCCCGTCCCTCGCAGCCGCTACCCCTGCCAGGCCTCGAGCCCGGGCTGCCTCGACGCCTCCACCTGGGTGAGGTGCACCTGATCCTGGAACCGGACACGGGGCCCCTGGCCGTTCCCGCCGCGACGGATCCGGGACTGGTGTTTCTGGAACCGGACATCCAGGGCCGCCCCCGGGCCCTTGACGCCCAGGGCCACTGCCTGGCCATCAGCCGGGCCCGGACCCCCGGGGCCCGGGTCCTGGCCGTCGCCCGGGAGGGGAGGATCGGTGTGGACCTGGAACCCATGCGGCCCTCCAGGGCCCTGGAGGCGGCCTCGGACCTGTTTCTCCCGACCGAGCGGGACTGGGCCCGAAGCGCAGCCCCCGGGCTCCGCTGGAGGAGGTTCCTCGCGCTCTGGACCGCCAAGGAGGCGGTGCTCAAGGCCCTGGGCCAGGGCTTCAGCCATGGCCTGGACCAGGTCGAACTGAGGCCGGATGGCCAGGAGGGCCTTGCCCTGCGGCGTCTTTGCGGCAGCGAAGGCCTCGCCCAGGGTTGGACCATCGAGGTTCAAGAACACCGCGTGGACGACCGGGTCTACCTGGTGGCGCTCGCCCGGGGCTAGCGGGCGGCCGGGGGTGGCAGGAACCTGGCGAAGCAGCACCTTTACCCAGGGCGGCCATCCCCGGTGGGTTGTCACCACTTCGGTGGTCTCAGGCTTGGGTGTCCAGGTGGGAGCTGGGCTGGGGAACCCGTCCCGACGACGCGCTTCCCGCCCTCGCGGAGTAGGTCGGGGACGGTTCCGAGGACACCGCCAGCTTGGCGGCCTCAGGGGCCCCGTTCCCGCTCAGGCTCTGCTGCCCGGCGACCTGGGCGGTGGCCGCGTGGGCAAGGACCGCCTTCGGCGCCTGAGCCTTGGGGGCGGTCAGATCCACCATCGGACTGCCGTAGAGCTGGGAATCATTCTTGCCAAACCGCTGGAACCGGGCCTCGGGGTTCGGTTGAACCTGGTTCATGGGGAGGAGGGGACTCAGACCAACGGACATGGCACACCAGTTTCGGCTTCTGCTCCAATATCGAGACCCGGAAGGCCCGCGTCAACTGCGGAACCCTGACTGGCATCGCCGGAGGGGAGTTTCCCGTTGCCGACGCTCCAGGCGGACCGGCCCTGGCCTGGTCCGCAGGAGGTCCCTGACCTGGCCGCTAGCCGAGCAGGTTCAGGGTGCTGCTGAGGGAGGCCGACTGGGCGGACTGGACGGCACTCAGGGCATCCGAAGGTTGCGTTGAAACCGTTCCGGTTCCCGCCGTCACCGCGGCGGCCGTGGCCGTGGTGTTCGGGACGTTGTTCAGGTGGTTGGAATAGGACGCCAGGGCCAGGGTGGCGTTCAGGTTGATGGCGGAGGAGGAGATGTTGTCCGACCCGTTGCTGGCGCTCGCGGAGAACAGGATGGAGGCGGTGCTGGCATTCACTCCCCCCATCGAGGCCGCCGAGGACGAGAGACTCGACAGGTTCAGGGAGGTCTGGCCGCTGGCGGCGGCTTCCGAAACCATCCCGCTCACGAGGGCGCCGAGGGCGCTACCGCTGCCAGCCAGGGCGGAGAGGGTGTCCGGTGCGGGCAGGATCCCGTAGGAATTGGAGGTCAGACTGGTATAGGTGCTGGCAAGGGTCTGCAGGACCGCTGAATCCTGGGCATCGCTCGCGCTGGACGTGGAACTGCTCGAACTGGAGGCCGTGCTGCCCGAACTGGTCGCCGCAGTGCTCGTGCTGACGGAGGAGGAGGCCCCCTGGTTGTAGCTGTTCAGGACCGTCTGGTAATTGTAGAGGGCCAAGGCGCTGGCCGATCCAATGTCCACGGAAACCACCTCTGATCCTTGCATCGGCAGGACGGCTGGAATCCATAAGCCCCTCGGCCGGATTTACCGTCTGCTCCCGGTAACAAAAGCCGGGCCCAGGCGTCAGCCTGGGCCCGGCGGAGAGGGGTCTCGGATCAGACGATGAGGTTGTTGCCGCCGCTGATGTTGATGGTGATGTTGGTCGAGCTGGCGCCGGAGGTCGTCGCATCGGCCGGAGGCGTCGAGCTGGTCGGGGTCGTCGAGCTTGTCGAGGTCGTCGAAGCCGTCGCAGGCGTGCTGCTGCTCGACTGGGAGCCGTGATGGTGATGGTGGTGATGGTGGTGATGATGGTGCCCCTGGGTCTGCTGGATCTGGGAGAAGGCCTGCTGGGCAGCCGCGAGGTTGCCGCTCTGCAGGGCGGAGGCGAGGGCACTCATGGGGTTTTGGGTGGCACTCCCCTGCCCGTTGGAGGTGGCGGCTCCCTGGACCTGGGAGGCGGGGCCCTGGGGTGCATTGGCCTGGAGGGCGGCAAAGGCCTTCTGGGCGCCCGCGAGGTCGCCGCTTTGCAGGGCCTGGCCAAGCTGGTCCCAGAGATTCTTCGTCTGGGCCCACTGGGCCTGCGGGGTCGAACCTACCGAACTGGTGGCAGAAGAGACACTAAGGTCTGACATTTCTCCTCCTTGAGAACCGGGCAACAGGGCTCCGTCCCTGCATCTTCTGATCTGGCCCTGATATCGGCAGGTCGGGGTTATTCATGAGCGCTGGATGAAAGAAATTCGCGAAGATTTTGAAGCAGCTTTAGGAACCCGGCAGACTCAGCAGTTAACTCCCTGCGGTGGTCCCGTCGGTCTGACCGACCAGGGGCACCTGGGTGGACGTACTGCTGCTCCCCACCTGGGCAGTGGTTCCCTGCTGAGCCAGGGCGCTACCGTGGTGGTGGTGGTGATGGCCATGGGCCGTGTAGGTGGCGCTGGCCGGGTCGGGTTGCGTCTGGGAGGCATCCAGCCCAAGGCCCTGCAGGGCCTGCAGGGCCGCGCTGGAGATGGACAGGCTGTCCAGCCCAGCGGCCTGGGAGGCATTCGCCTGGGTGGTAGCGGACGTGGAACTCTGCATGGACGGCTGGAGTCCCAGAAGCTGGGACAGGGCCGAAGGGCTCTGCAGCTGATTGACGCTGATCATCGGTGTTCTCCAAATGAGCCCGGTGCTCGCACCGGGGGTGGGCTTTCGGTGGGCGGTGGGTCGATCAGCCGAAGAGCGAGACGGAGTTGCTGGCCGAGCCAGCGCCGGAGTTCCCCAGGTAGTCGAACAGCGTGTTCTGTCCCTGGGTTCCCGAGAGGAGCCCCAGGAGGGCGCTGGGATCCGAGGCATTGCTCTGGCCATTCAGGAGTGCCGTCAGCAGGGTGCTGGCGGAGTCCTTGGAACTCGAAGCACCGTAGGTGCCTGCGCCTCCCTGGAGGTCGCTCAGCAGGCTGGTCAGGTTCTGGGGGTTCTGCTGGAAATAACTTTGCAACTGGGCGAGATCCCCCTGGACATCCTTGTGGCCCGACAGCAGGTCGCCCATGGCCTGGGTCACGGCAGCCGGTGCCTGCGTAAGCTTCTGGGCCGTGGGGGACAGGGTTAGCAGGTCCCCGAGAAGGCCGGACTCACCACTGGAACTCTGGGACGTGGAGAGGCCCGCCGCCAGCTGCTGAAGGAGCGCGCTGCCGATGGCCTGGGCCTGGTTCGAAGGGACGGGGGTGAGGCTCACGGGAACTCCTGGGCAAACCTTGCTGGGAATGGAGAAAGAGCAAAATCCCCGCCAGCGGCGCTAAACTTCCGGTCATGCCGATCCAGGCATTCCCGAGGATCCCCCCGTGGACGAGACCCGCCTGCTCGGGACCCATCGCTATGCCAGCCTCATGGCACTGGGGCGGGTCAGGGGTTGCGAGTGGCAGATCCTGCGCCGGGAGCAGGACGGCACCCGGTTTCTGGCCCAGATCTGGTCCCCCCGCCCCGGTGACCGGGACCTGGACCAGATTCGGGACACCTTTCTCTCCCGCTTCCTGGACGCCTCGCCCCTCGACCCCGTCATCAGCCACATCGGTTTCGACGCGGACCAGGCCTGGTACCTGCAGGCCATCCAGGGCATTCCCCTGGCTCGCCTGTGGGGCGGATGGGACGCGGGGCAGCGGGAGGCCGTCCTCAAGCACCTCTCCGATCAACTCCAGACAAACCTCCACCCCCGGCTCCTGCACCCCGAGGTCATCACCTTCAGGCCGGGCCTCACCCAGCTCCCCCGGGTGATCGGCAGGTATCCCTGGGGCCCGGACACACTGTCCGAGTTGCTCCCGAAGACGGCCCCGGCCCCAGCCCCGAGTGGAGACCTGCCCTGGCACCAGGCCCGGGGACTGTCCGAGCCCATCTCCCGCCCCCTGCGCGGGCGGAGCATGGAGATCCCCTACCTCAAATCCCTGATGCTGGGCTTCAACGCCCCGTCCCCCATGGAGCGGATCGTGCTGCTCCAGGGCGAGGAAGGGGTCGGCAAGGAGCATCTGGCCGCCTGGGCCTGCGCCGTCGCCGAGGGCGAAGGCATCTGGGTCCATCATCTCGGGACCTCCGCGGATGAGTCCCCGGGGCGGTTCCTCAGCCGGCTGCTCGAAATGATGCTCCTGGGGAACGAAGTGGATTTCTACGCGGAGCGCCCCTGGGCCGCCAAGAGCCTCTCCCTCCGCATTCAGGCCTTCGCCTTCCTCACCGGGGGACGCCACCTAAATGGCCAGGAAACCGGACCTGAGCCCGAGGAGGTCAAGGCGAGCCTGGAAGCCCTGGAATTCGCCGGATCGCTCCACCCGCGCCTCATCCATCTGTCCGGACTGGACCGCGCCACCCCGGGCGTGCTGTCCTTGATCCGCGAGCTGGTGCACGCATCGTCCATCCCGTGGCTCCTGTCCCTCACCACAGGCGCCCAGGGGGCCGGACTCAAGTCCCTGATCGGCAAGCTGCGCGGGGAACCCGCCGCGGCGGTCGTGGGCCTGAACCGCCTGGAAGACGGGGATCTCCGGCTGGTCCTGGGGGACCTGCTGGGTCCCCACGAACTGCCCGAATCCTTCTGTGCGGACCTGATCGCCCGGAGCCTGGGCAACCCCGGTCTGCTGCGGAATTTCCTGGAACTAGCCCTACAGTCCGGCGCCCTTCACTGGGAAGAGAACCGTTGGCTCCTCTCGCCGGGGCGGCCCGCTGTATTGAAAGCCGAGGAGGACCTGGTGCGCCAGATCTTCCTCGGCCGGCTGCAACGGCTCGGGGCCCCTTCGGCCACCCTGGTGCGGCTGCTGGCCCTGGCCGAGCGGCCCCTGCCCTCCAGCCTCCTGGGGCGGCTGCTCGGCCTGGAGGCCGACGCCTTCGGCGACGCCCTCCAGGAGGCGGTGGGCTCCTGCCTGGCCCAGACTCAGCGCGAAGAGACCCTCATTCCCGAGGCCCGCTGGCGAGAGCTGGTTCTCGCCATGACGCCTCGGCTGGAGCTCAAACACCTGGCTCTGGCCCTGGCCGTGGCCTTCCGGGAACAGGGTTGGGAAAGCCCCCTGCCCCTCCAGGCCCTGGCGCTGGGCGATGCCACGGCGCTGGCGGCGGCCCTGACCGCCCTCGACCAGGGGTCCCAGGACTTGCCCAGGGACACGCGCCGGATCGTGGGCCAGGCCCTCCAGTTGAAGCCCTCCCCCCTGGATGAAGCAAGGCTCCAGGAACATCTCGCCGACGCCTGGACCGCAGGCACCCAGGCCCAGGTCGAGGGGGAGCCACCGCCCAGCGAACAGGCCATGCTCTCCCTGGAGCGGGCTCAGGAGGCCCTGTCCCGGGTGCCTCCGGGGGAGGAAATCCGACTCAGGGAGGCCCGCCTCTTCCGCAAGCGCGCCAGCCTGCACCTGCAGCTTCGACAACCCGCCGAGGCCCAGAAGGCGCTCCAGGCCGCCGCGGAGCGGCTGGCGGACCACCCCCTGCATCCCGAACAACCCCGCCTGCGACTGGTCCTGGGCCAGCTCCACCTGCTCCAGGGACACCTCCCCAGGGGCCTGCGCGCCCTGGAAGAGGGGCTGCAACTCCAGGGCGGCGCCAGGCCCCTGCCCCAGGACCAGGCGGCCCTCCTGCTGGAACTGGGCAAGGCCCTGGCCGGACAATCACACTTCCAGCAGGCCGCCTCCAGCCTCCAGTCAGCCCAGCGCCTGCTCGAACCCGCCCAGGCCTTCCGCCACCTGGTCCCGGTGCAGATCGCCCTGGCCCAGGTGCGCCTCGCCCAGGGCCAGTCTGAGCCCTGCATCCTCCTCCTTCGGGAGGCCCTGCAGACGGCCCGGATGCAGGGCGACCCGGCCCTCCAGGCCCAGGCCCACCTGGCCCTGGGCATGGTGCGCAGCCTCCAGCAGTTCCTGGGCCCGGCCCTCTCCCACCTGGACCGGGCCCTCAGCCGGGCCGAGCGGCTGGGGGATGCCGCCCTGGTCTCCTCCATCCAGGGCTGGATGGCGCGCACCTACGCCGCCCTGGGCCACACGGTGGCCGCGGACCACGCCCAGTTCGAGGCCCTGGCCTCCCGGCCGCCGGTCCTGTCCCCCGAAGAGCAGGGGGACCAACTCCTGCTTCAGGGCGAGGTGGCCCGTTTCCGGGTTGCCTGGCGGGATTCCGCCCGGCTCTGCCAGGCCGCCGCCGACTGCTATGGAGCCCTCGGTCTGGTCTGGCGCCAGCATCTGGCCCAGCTCCGCTGCTGCCAGGCCCTGGCCAGGGAGGCCCGCCAGGCGCGCCTCGAGGCGCCCGAAGACGGCTGGGCCCTCCTGGAGAGCCTGAAGGGGCCCGTGGATGGGTCCGATTCCCGTTGGCTGGATCTGGAGTGGCACCGGGCCCATGCGCTGCTGCTGTCCACGGTGCCCGCCACGGAGGTGGTGGTCCAGGAAAGCCTGGAGGCCTGGAGCAAGGCCCAGGCGGCGGCCCGGGAGATGCAGTTCCATGCCCAGATCCTGGAAGCCAGCGCCGAGGGCGCCCAGCTTCTGCTGCAGCGGGGGGAGAAACTGGGGGCCAGGGCCCGGATGCTGGATGCCTTCCCGAGTTTCCGGCAACTGTGGACACGGCTTCCGGATGCCAAGCAGGGCGGCTTCCTGGGGCGCGAGGACATGGACCATTTCCGTCAGACGGTCGAGGCCGTTGGGCTTCAGTATGTCGAGCCCGAGCCGACCGATCCCCTCATGGACTGGTCCCCCACCCAGGTGGACCTGCCCGCCTATTCCGATCCCGAATGACGGGTCCGGCGTTCGGTGGTTTCATGGAGGGCCACGGCTTCGACCTTCCAGCGGAGACCTCATGAGCCACCTGCCCATCGAAATTCACGCCCGCGTCGCCCTGCCCCAGCTCCATGCCTGGCACCGCGCGGGACGGAAGCTGGTGATGACCACGGCCTACGATGCCGTCTCCGCCCGCATCGCCGATGCCGCCGGGGTCGACATGATCCTGGTGGGCGACAGCGTGGGGAATGTCTGCCTGGGCTTCGAGAACACCCTGCCCGTCAGCATGGCCATGATGAACCACCACCTGGAGGCCGTGGCCCGCACCCACCCCAGGGCCTTCCTCATGGCCGACATGCCCTACCTGAGCTTCCACCTTGGCCTGGAGGACACCGTGCGCAACGCCGGCGGCTTCCTCCAGCGCGGCGCCCAGGCCATCAAGCTCGAGGGGGGGGCCAAGCGCCTGCCCGTGATCCATGCGCTCATCGATGCGGAGATCCCCGTGATGGGGCACCTGGGCCTCACCCCGCAGAGCGTCAATCCCATGGGCGGCTTCAAGGTCCAGGGCAAGCAGAAGGGGGATGCCCTGCGCCTGCTGGAGGACGCCCAGAAGCTTCAGGATGCCGGGTGTTTCGGCCTGCTCCTGGAGGGCATTCCCGCCGACCTGGCCGCCAAGGTGACGGAGACCGTCGAGATCCCCACCATCGGCATCGGTGCCGGGCCCCACTGTGCGGGCCAGGTGCTGGTCTTCCACGATGTGCTGGGCCTGCTGCTCGGCACCCCGCCCAAATTCGTGCGGCGCTATGCCGAAGGATTCGAGGATCTGCGCAAGGCTCTGGCCGCCTGGGCCGAGGATGTCCGGGGGGGAGGGTTCCCCGATGAGCGGGAATCCTATACCCTTCCAGAAGCCGTCCGTCCGGCTCTGACCCAGTGGCATCCCTGAAGCCACCCTTGGTAAGCTGGCAGGCAACTCTTGAAGGATCCCGTTTTTGTCCATGCGAATCGTCCGTACCATCGCTGATCTGCGCGCCCTCCTCCGGCCCTTGAGGGCCGAAGGCAAACGGATCGGCTTCGTCCCCACCATGGGTTTCCTGCACGAAGGCCACGGCACCCTGATCCGCCAGAGCGCCGCGCGCTGTGATGCCACCGTCGTCTCGATCTTCGTGAACCCCACCCAGTTCGGGCCCGGCGAGGACCTGGCCAGCTACCCCCGCGACCTGGAGAAGGACCAGAGCCTGTGCCTGGAGGCCGGGGCCGGGGTGCTCTTCCTTCCCGAGGCCGCCGAGATCTACCCGACGGGCTTCCAGACCCACGTGGAGCCGGGCCGCTTGGCCGAGCCCCTCTGCGGGCGCTTCCGGCCCGGCCACTTCCGGGGGGTGGTCACCGTGGTGGCCAAGCTCTTCAACATGGTGCAGCCGGACCTGGCCTTCTTCGGCCAGAAGGACTTCCAGCAGACCGTGGTGGTCCGGCGCATGGCCCGGGACCTGAACATGCCGGTCGACATCGTGGTGGTGCCCACGATCCGCGAAGCTGACGGCCTGGCCCTCAGCAGCCGCAACGCCTACCTCGACGAGGGGGCCCGACGGCGGGCCCTCTGCATCAGCCAGGGCCTGCTGGCCGCCAAGGCCGCCTTCGACGGCGGCGAGCACGGGGCCGCCCGGCTCCTCGAGATCGCCCGTGACCTCCTGGCCGGGGTCGATTCGATCCAGTACCTGGAGCTGGTGGACACCCAGAATCTGGAGCCCATCCAGGGCCAGGTGGACCGCTCCGCCGCCCTCTGTGCCGCCGCCTACGTGGGCAGCACCCGGCTCATCGACAACGTCCTGCTGGCCCCCTCGGCCGCGGATGCGGGGATGGTCCTGAACGGGAACCACCCGATCGCCTGAACCGGCAAACGGTCCCCTGTGCAGAAAAAAACGAGGCTGGACCCCGGCGGGCCCCGGGTTCATTCTTAGGCGTTGGCCGGGACTCCCGACAGGAGCCTGGACCGGAGGATGCATGCTGCGCCATTTCCTGCTCGGAAAGATTCACCGCGCCACCGTCACGAGAGCAGACCTGGACTACGTGGGGTCCATCACCCTGGATCCGCTGCTCATGGAGGCGGCGGGGTTCATGGAGAACGAGAAGGTCGACATCTACGATGTGACCAGCGGCTCCCGCCTCGCCACCTACGTGATCCCGGGGGTGCCCGGTTCCGGCGAAGTCGGCATCAACGGCGCTGCGGCCCACTTGGTCCGGCAGGGCGACCTGGTCATCATCGCCGCCTACGGCTGGATGACCGCCGAGGAGGCTGAGGCCCTGGCCCCTAAGGTCGTCTTCGTGGATGGGCGCAACCGGATCACCGAACGCCGGACCCAGGAACGGACACCACTCTGCCTGGCGGCCTTCACCGACTGAAGAAGCTCTGCTCGGCTGTGAGCCCCCCTAGGGGCGGTGGGGCGTTGCCTGCTCCCTGACTGTTGGGCTGTAGCCAGACTTCCAAGTCGTTCCATGACTTGATTTTCATCCTCCGGAAGCCAGCCTGACTGGGCCCCAGGGACGCATCAGTGGAGGGAAGGAGGCTGCCGGACCCTCGACTTCACGCCAAGTAAAGATCAATTCTCAATCGCGGAACCTTAGTCCGTTGACGCGGCATCCAAGGGTCATGGTAGAAAAGAGTCACCCTTCGGTCCGGCACGACCCAGGGGCCCGCGGTGGGGGCATGGCGCCCGGCCGCAAAGTTCTGAAAGGTTGGTTCCATGGAAGTCCGCAAGTCCCTGGTGGTCAATGCGACCCCCCTGGAGACGCGCATCGCCCTGCTTGAGAACGGTCAGCTCTGCGAGCTGTTCCTCGAGCGGACGCTGAACAAGAGCCAAGTGGGGGATGTCTACAAGGGCCGGGTGGCCAAGCTGCTGCCGGGCATGCAGAGTGCCTTCGTGAACATCGGCGGCATCAAGGACGGGTTCCTCTACCTGGACGACCCCGCCGCGCCGCGCCTGGGCTCGGAACTGAGCTCCGAGGATGAGGGCGAAGAGGCCGTCATCGAGGATCTGCCGCCCCCACCCCCGCCCCTTCCGCCCCTGAAAGAGGGCGAGGAAACACTGGTGCAGGTAGTCAAGGATCCCATCGGTTCCAAGGGGCCCAGGCTGTCGCGGCACCTCAGCTTCCCCGGACGCTTCCTGGTCTTCATGCCAGGCATCGAGCACGTCGGCATCTCCCGCAAGATCACCGATCCGGCCGAGCGGGACCGGCTGCGCGAGCTGATCCGCAGCCACGCCCAGCCCGGCGAGGGCTACATTGTCCGCACCGCCGCCATCGGCGAGAAGGACGAGGATCTGGTGGGGGACGTGGTCTTCCTACGCCGGCTCTGGGAGGGCATCCAGGCCAAGGCCGACACTGTGCCCGCGCCCGGGATGGTCTGGCAGGACCTGCGTCTCCTCCAGAAGATCATGCGGGACATCTTCCGGGAGGAGGTCTCGAGCTTCTGGGTGGACAACGACGCCGCCCACCGGGAGGTCATGTCCTTCGTGGAGAACCTCCACCCGGAGTGGGCGAACCGCGTGAAGCGCTTCACCTCGGACCTGCCCATCTTCGAGGCCTTCGGCATCGAGGCCGAGATCGATTCCGCCCGCCAACCCAAGGTCTTCCTCAAGCACGGCGGCTCCATTGTGCTGAACCAGACCGAGGCCCTGGTCAGCGTGGACGTGAACACCGGCAAGTTCGTGGGCAAGAAGGATCTGGAGGAGACCGTCTACCTCACCAACCTCGAGGCCATCCCAGAGATCGTGCGGCAACTGCGGCTCCGCAACCTTGGCGGCATCGTGGTCATCGACTTCATCGACATGGTGGATGCGGCCCACCGCGACGAAGTCCTGGCGCGCTTCCAGGAGGAGCTGAGGCGGGACCGCAACCACGCCCGGGCCGGGGGCATCTCCGAGTTCGGCCTGGTGGAACTCACCCGGAAGCGCACGGGCCCCTCCCTGGAGCGGCTGCTCACCCAGCCCTGCCCCACCTGCAACGGCGCGGGCCGCACCCAGAGCCCCGAGACCTGCCTGCTCCGGGCCTACCGCGAGCTGGTGCGGCTGGGCGAGCGGTTGCGGGGCGCGGACGTGCGCCTGACCCTGCACCCGGAGCTGGCCGCCTCGCTCAACCAGGAATCCCGGGAGGGCCTCATGCAGCTGGCCCGACTCCTGGGCGCGCGGGTCGTCTGGATCGAGCGCGCCGACACGCCGCGCCACGCAGTGGTCATGGACCTCCAGTTCCCGGGCCAGGATAGCGCCAGCGCGTGAACTTTACCGATCCATACTCCACTAGCTGCTTTGGTTGACCAGAAGTTCCCCGCCAAAAGTAATGGACGTTCCCAATTGATTATGCGTTAGGGCGTGTTCTCAAATTCGCGATGGTAATTAATGGTAGGGCTTGTACTTTTGTTTGAAGTGTTGTTCCCAGGATAAATATCCGTGGGGACTGAATGCCGCGAAGCCAGATCAGCGATCGATTGTGGATAATACTCGCGCCCCTGCTGCCTCCAGAGGAAGGGCGCACGGCAGGCCAAGCCTTCCCAATCGTCCCTTCGTCGAAGCCATTCTCTGGAAGCATCGGGCTGGAGCACCCTGGCGGGATCTGCCGGAATCCTTCGGTCCTTGGATATCGGTATTCACGCGGTTCAAACGTTGGAGCCGCGCCGGAGTATGGCAGGCCGTTCTGGAAGTTCTCAGCGGCGAGGCCGATTCCGAATGAGTGATTTTCGATGGAATCGTCATCCTCACCCACCAGGATGCTGCAGGGGCAAAAGTGGGACCCACACGCAGGTACTTGGAAGCTCGCGAGGCGGGTTTTCGATGAAAATCCACCTGATCGCCGATGCCCATGGCAACCCAGTGGACTTCCTGGTCACCCCCCGGGCAATCCCACGAGTGTTTTTTCGCTATCGGTCTCCTGATGGGAGTGGAGGCCGGATGCGTGCTTGGAAAACGTGTCTATGCCAGTTCTCAACTCCGGGGGACTATTACCGAGATGGGGGCGGAGGCCGCGATTCCTCCACATCCACGCCGTGGAATCCGGCGAGCTACAGCCGCCGTCTCTAAAAGGCCAAAGACGCCATCGAAACCCTCTTCGCAAATCTCAAGCAATGCCGCAGTCTAGCGACCCGGTCTGACAAAACCATGCGAACTTACAGTGTCATGGTCGCCATTCCCTGCCTGCGTACATGGCTCTGATTTTGGAAACAGCCCGAATATTATTTAGGAAACGGCATCTGAATTCTGTCTAGAACCCTTGGAAGCGAATCCACGGTTCGCGAAAAGACGCCACCCCAATCTGGTGGCGTACAGTTAATCGCCCACATCAGAAGGCCAGCCCCAGAGGAGCGATCTGGTGTAAAATTCAATAATCTTACATTAGGGTATATACTCCTAAGCATAATCCCCTCCCAAGGGTGAAAACATTTGCCAATCACCCTGGAAGGGATTTTGATCCACAACCCAAGGCTACATCAGATTGCAGTGCAGTTCATAACTGCTGTTTATTTCAAGAAAGACTGGGCATGTACATCCATTTAATCACAAAATGGGCATGGAATCATTTTTCGTTAAGCCAACTTCCGGTGTGGGGGTGGCGGATTCTTAAATTAATTCCTTACATCCCGCACCATTTTAAACTTTATAATGCAATCAATGCTAGTGGATTTACATTCATAAACAAGGATTTTTCTAAAATACCATACAAATACCTCGGAAAACATCTGTCATACTCCATGGGGCTTAGTTCTAGATATACTGCATTAAGACATCACTATGAATTTGTGGGTTCATGTTTCAAAAATAAAATGGCGCCAACCATTATTCATAATAGTCTGGTATTATGTACATGGGGCCCCCCAAAACAACAGGTTGCCATTCAACTAAGAATTGCAACCACAACCATGTATGAAGGAGAATTGGTTCTTTATTATACTTATAACAATCAACATCTTTATTTCCTTACTTTTTCAATTATTCCAGGACATATGTTTGGATTTAACGATGAAAATATTGTTTTTATTGGAGGAAACCAAGGTTCGAAAAATTGTTTTCATTTGATTCGATGTACTACAAAAGAAAATTTTGATATATCTCCTCAAACCATCCTTATCACATGTCTTAAAGCAATCGCAACAAGCATGGGGATAATAAAAATTATAGGTATTAGTGCAAACAATCAAGTCTCCATTGGTCGAAATAATAATAGTCATGATCATCTAGGCAATTATGATGAATTATGGCTTGCTTCAGGGGGAAATCAAATTTCTGATGGAAATTTTTTAATCCCTACCCATCTTCACGAAAAACCAATAAGCATAATAAAAAGGGGTCATCGAATTAGGACCAGAAAAAAGCGTGACTTTAAACATTGTATATATGATCAAATTTTAATATCACTTGGTAATTTAATTAACGACAATAAAATCGACACCTATAGCGATAATGCTGATTATAAAATAATTAATAATTTTGGGTCAAACTGTCTATAAAACTTACAATAAATTCAAATTTTAAGTAAAATTAAATAACAAATTGCGAATGACAATGGGAAGAAAGGGTGAGCCCACACCTGTAAACGGAATCGAGAAACATGTGGCTCAACCCATTAATTTGGAAGAGTGTGCGGTCCAATCGGTCAGCCTAGGCAGGTCGGGCAGCGCAGCCCCTCCTGCAGGCCCTGGATGAGCTCAGGCACGTGTTTGAGACTGCGCACTTCGTAGACCATGGCTTCGGCCGGAAGGGCAGGGCGGGGTTTCGCGTCCCGGTTCACCCAGATGGCAGTCCAGCCCGCCTCCAGGGCGCCCAGCACGTCGTCGGTCCAGCTGTCCCCCACCATGGCGAGATTTCCGGGGAAGAGGCCGAGCCTGCGCTGCACCGCCTCGAAGGCCGCGGGCTCGGGCTTCAGTGCCCCGATCTCGGCGCTCAGGATCCGTGTTCGGATGCGCCTGCTGATGCCCAGCCGTTCCAGCAACTCCAGTCCGAAGGTCTGGGTGTTGGAGAGCAGGGCCACCCGGGCCAGGTCCCTCACGGCGCCCACGGCCTCGGGTGTGCCGGGGAAGCATTCCGCCTGCTCGCCGGCCTCCAGAAAGGCCCGGGCCATGGCCTCCACTTGGGCCTCGTCCAGCTGAGCGGAATCCTTCCAGGCCCCGAGAAAGGCGTGCACGGAGGCGTAGGGCCGCTCCATACCGTCTCGTACCAGCGCCGGAAACAGGTGCGCCTGCTCTGGACCGAGGAGATCCTTCAGCCGCTGGAACGGACTGCCCGCCGGGCTGAAGACCAGCGTGTTCCAGAGGTCGAAGACGACCGCGCGGATCATCAGGAGGCGCCGCTCATCGCTCGCTCTCTTTCTGCGTATGGAAGGGCACGCCGAATTCGATGCCAAGCACCGAGAAACGGGCCTCGCCGGCCAGGGTCCAGGTGGCGGGTTCGTGGCGCTGCACGGCGCCCGACAGCGGGCCCCAGGCGGCCAGTAGCTCGCGGTAGCCCAGGGCCACTTCGACCCTGAGGGCGCTGCGGGCCCCCGGCGCAATGTCGGCGCCTTCGGGAAAGCTCACGGTCCCAAGCGGGTAGTCGCCTCCTTGGACCCTCAGGTGCAGGTCCCCGCTCACACGCCGCGTCTGCAACCGCTGGTCCGAGGGGTTGTCCACGCCCACATCAAGCAGAAGGCGCAGATGGGACCGCTCCGGCGGAAAGGCCAGGTCCAGCTTGGCATCCACCCGGTCCAGCGTGAAGCGCAACTGGCGGGCCGCCTCCTGGTAGCGCAGGGCCGGATTGAAGGACTGGCATCCCACCAGAGGCACCAGCAGCGGCAGGGTCCAGGCTCGGCGCATCAGGCGCCCCGGTAGATCACGCAGTTGTCGGTGGTCTCGTAGACCTCGATCTGGCAGAGCTGCGGCAACGCGGGCTTTAGCTGCTCCCAGATCCACACCGCGATGTTCTCGGCCGTGGAGAGGGGGATCAGATCGTTGAGGAACCGGTGATCCAGCTTCGAGATGACCTGCTCCACCACCACATTGGACAGGTCGTCGAAGTCGATGATCATGCCGGTCTCAGGGTTCACAGCCCCCTCCAGCAGCACGAAGAGCTTGTAACTGTGGCCGTGCAGGTTCCGGCACTTGCCCGGGTGGTTGTATATGAAATGGGCCGCTTCGAACCAGTACTCTTTGCGCAGGATCATGGCACTCACAAACGAATGGCCCCGCATGGACGGGGCCCTTCAGTTTAACCCAAGGAGGGAAAGGCCCCCTACAGGTGACCTGCGGCGGCCAGGGAGCTGATCACCAGGGCCACGGGCGTCAGAGCCACCAGGTTCTCCTGCCAGCTGGTGTCGCGCTTGAAGCGCTGGGGCACCAGCAGTGTGTCGCCGGGTTCCACGACCTTGCTGTTCACCCAGCTGTCCACGATGTGGCCATCGGCCTTCAGCAGGCGGATGTTCCATGTATCGGCATTCCGAGTGGGACCGCCGGCCAGCTTGAGCAGGTCCGACACCTTCATGCCGTTCCGGACCTTGTAGGTGGCGAAGGGGCTGGCGGTCTCACCCACCACGTAGGCCGAGCCCATGGCCCTGGGGATGATGATCTGGTCCCCATCCTGCAGTTCCACATCGGCCTGGGCATCACCCTTCAGGGCGCCGTGGAAGTCCACGACCATGCGGTTCAGGCTGCCGGTGAGCAGCCCGTGCATGAGTGGATTCTTCTGCAGCAGGCCTGTTGTCGGCTGGCGCCGGGTCTCGCTGAGCCGTTCCAGGATCTCGTTGATGCCCTTGGCAGTGGGGTCCTTGCCGGTCAGGCCGGATTCCTCTGAGGCCCGGGCGATGGAGGCATCCAGGGTACTCGTCTGCCGGAGGAAGATGCCGGCCTTCGGCATGGCCTCAGGAACGAGCCCCCCAGCCCGCTTGATCAGGTCGGAAAGGCGGGGCTGATCCGAATCCAACGTGTAGGAACCGGGCCTTGCCACGTAGCCCATGATCTTGACCGTGCGATGCACCTTAAAATCGGGTTTTTCGAAAAGAGAAAGCTGGTCGTCGGCAAGAATGAGGGGGTTCACCTGGTCGTCCAGCAGGGCCACGGGGCTTTCCGCCTGGGTGGACAGCAGCTTGAGGAGGTCGAGCCGGATGATCTCGCTGGGCTTGCCCTGGCGGCTGCGCGCCAACTCGGCCACCATGCGGTCGGCGGACTTCTCGGGCAGCCCGGCGCGGAAGAGCAGGTCCGAGGCCCGCATGCCCTTGTGGAAGGCATAGGTCCCCGGGCGGGCCACGGGGCCCAGCACGGTCACGAATTCCGGCAGGCGCAGGTCTTCGGTCCGGAAGAGCTCGATGCGATCCCGGTCCTCCAGCAGCAGGTTCTGGGTGGCATCCCCAGCCAGGGCCCGGTCCGGGTCGAAGGCCAAGAAGCGGGTGGTGCCGTCCAATGCAGTGCGCACCACCTCGCCTCGGGCGTGGTAGGTATCGGGCAGCACCTGGGCATCCCGTTTCAGGAGGTCGCCAATGCGTAGCCCCTCAGTCCGGGCGAAGAACCCCGGCACCCGGGCCCAGCCGGATATCTGGACCACCGGTCCCGTCCGCTCCCGCTGGGGCAGGCTGGACAGGGTGTCGCCCCGTTGCAGGGGCGTTCGTTCCGCCGCAGCCAGGGGCACGTCCTGGCCCACCAGGACGCCCGAGGCCTCGCGGCGGCGCAGTTCCAGGGAACCCGGCCCCGCCTCCGGCGCGAACCCCCCCGCGAAGTGCAGGGCATCGGCGGCAGTCTCACCAACTCGCAGCTCGAACTGCATAGAGGGGGAGATACCCATCAGATCCCAGCGCCGTAGCCATTCGGGCTTATGCGCTTCGGATTCGGTAAAGACCACCGGTTCCTTGGTTTCTGGGTTGATCCGCACCCGGTGATCGCCCGAGGGAGCCTCCTTGAAGGCCAGCAGTTGGTGCTTGAGGAAGGCGAGGCGGTCTTCCAGGGCGGTCCGTTCGGTGGGTGTCAGCGGAGCCAGGGCTGGAACAGGAACAGGTGAATTAACCGTCTCGTCCCGGCCCGTTGCCAATGCCGCTGTGCCAGCTGTGGCGGGCGCCGTGGGTGGTGTCAGCTGGGCTTCGATGGCCTTGACCTCCCGCTGGACGCGCTCTCGCTGACCCTTCAGAGGGTCCAGATCTAGGTCTTCGGCCTCCGCAGCCTCGCCCGCCTTGGGCGGCGGAGGCAGCTGGTTCACCACCCGCTGGAACGCGCCCTCGAGGATCACTTGGTTCTGGGCCAGGGGCACGAAGACCGTGTCTCCGTTTTGGAGCGCCACATTAGGATTGCCCAGGCCCTCGGCCCGCAGGGGGTAGAGATCCAGGCCAGCAACCTTCTGGCCGCCGCGCATCACACGGATGTCTCGGTAGCTGCCCACGGCCGTGGGGCCGCCCGCCAGGCCCAGAACGTTCACAAGGGAGCTGAGGCTCGACACCAGGTAGCTGCCAGGCTTGTAGACCTCGCCCAGGACGAAGACCCGCACCTCCCGGAGCTTGATCACCTGCAGATCCACAGTGGAGTGGGAGAAGTTGCGGTTCACCAGACCCTGCACCGCCGCCTTGGCCGTGCCCAGGGTCAGGCCGCCCACCTTGGCCGTGCCCACCTTGGGAATGACGATCTCGCCGCGGCCATCCACCTGCACGGGCAGGTCGAAGGTGGCGCTGCCGAACACATTGAGGTTCAGCCGGTCGCCGGTGCCCAACACATAATCCTCGGCAATGCCCCCCTCGGTGGCCGCCGAGCCCCGCTGCCGCACTAGGAACAGGTCCGCCGCGAATCGCCGGGGCCCCTTTTCCCGGCGCTTCAACGCCCGGATCTCCTCGTCCAGCTTCTCTTCCTCAGTGCGCTGGTGCGCCGTATCCTCCGCCACCGTGGCAGGGAGCATCGCGCCGCGCGTGGGGATCACATCCGTCGTCCCCGTCCCACCCTGGGTGGCGGCCTGCTTCAGTGCCTGCAGATCCAGGCCCTGGGGGAGTTGGGCGAACAGGGCCGCGGTCATCAAGAAAGCAGCGCCTGCGGGGTATAATCGCATGACATCTCCAATTAATTCAGGGATAAAACAATATAAACAAAGAATAAGAGTAACATGGTCGTCATTGCCATTTCAGCTACCCAATGAGATCTTCCCTCAGTTGTAGCTTTTCATTGTCGAATTACCCCTAAGCGTGAAAGCCATTCCCCATGAGCCCCCTGTCTTCCTACCGCCCTGCACTTCCACCACCAACTGCGCTAGACCAGCCTTGGCTTCGGCAGGGCGTGAAGCTCGTCCTGGATGGGTGTCTGGCGACGGGGGCATGGGTTGCGTGCCAATTTTTCTTCAGGGGCACGCAGGCCACACCCCTGGGTGCCCTGAAGTGGACATTCCTGGCCCTGGGCGTGAATCTGGCATTCCAGCTCACATTCCAGCACTACCGCCTCATCGGCTTCCGGGACGCCCTTCGCATCGCCATGGCGACCGTCACGCTGTTGTGTCTGAGCATCTTCCTACATGTCGTCATCCATGAGCTTCACCTGCTTCCCGACCTGGGCTTGGCTGCCGCCTCGGCGCTAACCACCGGGGGCCTGTGGCTGTCCCTTCGGGCCGTCCTCAGAGCCCGCCACGAACAGATCCTTGGTTTCAGCCTCCTAGACACTCGAGATCCCCCTGATGGCACCGTCTTCCACCGGACCCTCATCGTCGGGGCGGGGCGGGCAGGCCTGATGATCGCCCAGGAACTGAGACGGCATCCGGAACTGGGCATCCGCATCGTCGGGTTCATTGATGATGCCCTCGATAAGCAAGGCATCCGCCTCCAGGGCATCCGAGTGCTGGGCCCGTCCAGGATGCTTCGGGACATCATCAAGGACCAGGCGGTCACCCAGGTAGTGCTGGCCATCCCCAGCGCCCCGGGCTCCGTGATCCGCCAGTTGGCGGATGTGGCCCGTTCTGCCGAGGCCGAGGTAAAGACCGTACCGGGCCTGTTCAACCTGCTCGGTAGTCGGGCGTGGAAACCGGAATTGAAAGACATCTCCATCGACGATCTGCTGCGCCGCGAGCCCGTGCACCTTGATCAGACTTCTCTCAGCCTGGTCCTCGAGGATTCCGTGGTCCTGATCACAGGCGCTGGTGGTTCCATCGGCGGCGAGTTGGCTCGCCAGGTGGCAGCGTTCCGCCCCGCAAGGATCGTGCTGCTGGGGCGCGGAGAAAACAGCCTCTGGACCGTCGAGCGCAACCTGAGATCCGAATTCCCCAATCAGGGACTCTCCCTGGAACTATGCGATATCCGCAACACCTCGCGGCTCCAGCAGGTGTTCGACCGGTGGCGCCCCCAGGTGGTCCTGCATGCCGCCGCACACAAACATGTGCCTTACCTCGAGGCCCATCCCGAAGAAGCGGTGGAAAACAACATTGTGGGCACCATGAATGTACTCCGAGCCGCCCGGGCGGTGGATACGCACTCCTTCGTGAACATTTCCACAGACAAGGCGGTCAATCCCACCAACGTGCTAGGGGCCACGAAGCGAATCGCGGAATACCTGGTGCTGCAGACCGCCCGCCAAGCCCCTGAAGGCAGCAGGTTCGTCAGCGTAAGGTTCGGAAACGTCCTTGGCAGCCGGGGCAGCGTCATCCCGATCTTCCAGGAGCAGATCCGCACGGGAGGACCGCTCACCGTCACCCACCCCGACATGACCCGCTATTTCATGACCATCCCCGAGGCCAGCCAACTCGTGCTTCAGGCGGGCATTCTGGGAGATACAGCCAAGGTGTATGTCCTGGACATGGGTAATCCAGTCCGAATCGTAGACCTCGCCACCGACATGGCTCGACTCAATGGTCTCGTGATTGGCCGGGACATCGACCTGGTGTTCACGGGCATACGCCCAGGAGAAAAGCTCTTCGAGGAACTGTTCTCCATGAATGAAGATCAGTCCTCAGAGGTGCATCCTAAGGTGTTCAATGCCGACCCCGAAGACATAGACGAAGATTTGATCAAAGAAGGGGTTGGCGCCCTGTGCCTGGCTGCCATACAGCGGGAAGGGGTCCGCCAGACCCAGATCCTCCATTGGCTTCAAAAGCTGGTGCCCTCCTATGCTCCTTCCCAGACGGGCCTCGGCCGGCATTCAGCGGAACCAAAAGATCGCCGTGTCTCCGGTGCGCACCCAATCTATGTGTCTCCTACCCAATAGGCCTGAGACCTTCTTCATCGTGTTATTCTGAATCCTGCCGATTTTACCTGCTTCCCTTCGGCGGCGACCTCTGCAGGAAGCCCACCTCCCCCTCCTGATCCAGGACTCGGCGGAAGGGTTTCATGGAGCGATCGCGGGAGATCCGGGCCGTGCCCGGGATCTGGGGGAGCCACGAGGGCCTGAGGGCCCCGGAGCGTTCATGAATGCATTGAAATTCCACCCCACCACCGTTTCGGTGGACCTGGGCGACGCGCCCATCTCCATTGAGACCGGCCGCATCGCCAAGCAGGCCCACGGCGCCGTCGTGGTCCGCCAGGGCGACACCATGGTCCTCGTGGCCGTGTGCTACGGCACCCCCCGGGAAGGCATCGACTTCTTCCCCCTCACCGTGGACTACCGCGAGCCCGTGCTGGCCGCCGGCAAGATCCCCGGCGGCTGGTTCAAGCGCGAAGGCCGTCCCACCACCAAGGAGACCCTCACCAGCCGCCTCATCGACCGTCCCCTGCGGCCCCTCTTCGAGGAGGGCTACAACGGCGACACCATGATCACCGCCCAGGTGCTCAGCTACGACGGCCAGCACGCCCCCGAGACCCTCGCCATGGTGGGTGCTTCCGCGGCCCTCATCATCAGCGAGATCCCCTTCGTCAACCCCGTAGGCGGGGTCCGCGTGGGCCGCGTCAATGGCCAGCTGGTGGTGAATCCCACCGTGGAGCAGCGCTCGAACAGTGACATCGACCTGCTGGTGGCCGGCACCTCCGACGCCCTGGTGATGGTGGAGTGCGGCGCCAAGGAAGTGCTGGAAGCCGACATGGTCAAGGCCCTGGCCTTCGGCCACGACCAGATCAAGACCCTGGTCAAGCTGCAGAAGGACCTGCAGGCCAAGGTGGGCAAGCCCAAGGTGGCCGCCGCCAAGGCTGAGCGCAACGAGGCCCTGTATAAAGAGGTCGCCGCGGCCTTTGCCGAGAAGCTCTTTGCGGCCCTCACCATGAAGGTGAAGATCGAGAGCTACAAGGCCATCGACCTCCTGAAGAAGGAAGCCATCGCCCAGTTCTGCACCGACAAGCCCGAGCTGAAGAAGGACCTGGTGGCCTGCTTCGACGAGCTGAAGGAGACCCTCTTCCGCAACGCCATCCTCAAGCAGGGTGTGCGTCTGGACGGTCGCAAATTCGACCAGATCCGTCCCCTGAACATCGAGATCGGCGTCCTGCCCGCGGCCCACGGCAGCTGCCTCTTCACCCGCGGCGAGACTCAGGCTCTGGTCACCGCCACCCTCGGCACCATCCAGAACACGCAGATCATCGATGGCCTGGAAGAGGAGTATAAGAAGAAGTTCTACCTGCACTACAACTTCCCCGGCTACAGCGTGGGCGAGTGCAAACCAAACCGCGGGCCCGGTCGCCGCGAGATCGGGCACGGAATGCTGGCGGAGCGCTCCATCTTCGCCGTGTTCCCCAAGCCCGAAGAGAACCCCTACACGGTGCGTGTTGTCTCCGACATCACCGAGAGCAACGGTTCCTCTTCCATGGCCACCATCTGCGGCGGCACCCTCGCCCTCATGGACGCCGGCATCAAGCTCCAGTCCCCGGTGGCAGGCGTGGCCATGGGCCTCGTGAGCGATGGCGACAAGTTCGTCGTCCTGTCCGACATCGCCGGCCAGGAAGATCACTACGGCGACATGGACTTCAAGGTCGCCGGCACCGAAAAGGGCATCACCGCCCTGCAGATGGACATCAAGATCGGTGGCATCACCACGGAGATCCTCACCAAGGCCCTCGACCAAGCCAAGGCCGGTCGTCTGCACCTGCTGGACCTCATGGGTCAGGTGCTCGCCGCTCCCCGCACCGAGTTCGCCAGCAATGCCCCCCAGATGCACAGCATCCAGCTCCCCAAGGAGAAGATCCGCGACGTCATCGGCAAGGGCGGCGCCACCATCCGCAACATCATCGAGGTGAGCGGCTGCGAAGTGAACATTGACGACGACGGCCTCTGCCAGGTCGCCGGCCCCACCCAGGAAAAGCTGCAGGTGGCCCTCAAGATGATCGGCGACCTCATCCAGACCGCCGAAGTCGGCAAGACCTACCTCGGCCGCGTGGCCAAGGTGGTAGAGTTCGGCGCCTTCGTGACCATCCTCCCCGGCCTTGACGGCCTGCTGCACGTCAGTGAGCTGGCCCATCACCGTGTCGCCAACCCCGCCGACGAAGTCAGCGAAGGCCAGGAAGTCATGGTCAAGTGCATCGGCATCGACGAGAAGAGCGGCAAGATCAAGCTCAGCCGCAAAGCGCTGATTCCAAAGCCCGAGGGTGCGGATGCCGAGCCTGAGGGTGAGGCTCCCAGCCACGATGATCGGCCCCGCCGTCCACGGCCGCCCAGGCGTTCCTAAGTTTTTACCAAACATTTAAGAGGGGGCCCATCCGGGCCCCCTCCGATTTTTCGCTCGAATGGAATATTTCGTCACAACTCGATCTCTAATCGCACATTGGAATTCTGGATACGTCAAAATCAGCTATCGCTTGGAGCAAGAACCGATGACCCATGCACCCCTCCCCCCATCAGCCCAGCCAGTTGCTCCCTTCGCTCCCTGGCCCTTCTATGCCGAGGACGAAATTGAGGCTGTGACCCGGGTCCTTCGCAGCGGCAAGGTGAACTACTGGACAGGGCAGGAAGGGCGGCGCTTCGAAGAGGAATATGCCACTGCCGCAGGTTGCAAGCATGCTGTGGCCCTCGCCAATGGTACCAATGCCCTGGAACTGGCCTTAGTCGCCTTGGAGATACCCCATGGCTCAGAGGTGATCACGACTCCTCGTACCTTCATCGCCAGTGCGAGTTGCATTGTCATGCGCGGCTGCACCCCTGTCCTTGCAGACGTGGACCCCGACAGCGGGAACATCACGGCAGAATCCATCGCACAAGTCATCACACCGAAAACGCGGGCGATCATTGCTGTCCACCTCGCAGGATGGCCATGTGACATGGACCCCATCATGGAACTGGCAGAGAAGCATGACCTGAAGGTCATTGAAGACTGTGCCCAAGCCAATGGCGCCACCTACAAGGGTCGCCCTGTCGGCGGCATCGGTCACGTGGGCTGTTTCTCGTTCTGCCAGGACAAGATCATCACGACCGGAGGTGAGGGCGGCATGCTCACTACGAATGATGAAGATGTGTGGCGCCGGGCATGGGAATTCAAGGATCACGGTAAGAGCTTCGAGGCCGTTTACCATCGCAAACATGCCCCAGGCTTTCGCTGGCTGCACGAATCATTCGGCACCAACTGGCGAATGACCGAGATGCAATCTGCAATTGGTCGAATCCAACTAAAAAAGCTCCCAGATTGGACGCGCCTACGGCGGTTCAACATGGATCATTTGCTAAATAAGCTGGGCCAGCGGGTCGAGTTGAGGATTCCAAGGCCCAACCCTGAGTTTGGGCACTCGGCATATAAGGCCTATGTATACCTCAAGCCAGAGTTTCTCAAAGCGGGATGGAACCGTGACCGTTTCATGAACTCCGTGACCGCGTTTGGCGTGCCTTGCTTCAGCGGGAGTTGCAGCGAGATATACCTCGAAAAGGCCTTCACCAGCAGTCAATTGGGTCCGTCAGCCTACCTGCCGACTGCTCGGGATTTAGGCGAAACCAGCCTCATGTTCCAAGTACATCCCGGATTGGGGATAGAAGACATGGACAGGGTGGCACAGACCGTTTTATCGGTCGTCGACGAGGCTGTCCTCGCCGCAGATTCGACAGTTCGGCCCTAGAGGTACCAAGTGGATCAACCTATCTTCGAGTTGGAGGAGATCCTTGAAATCCCCCCGTTTTCCGTAGGAATGGTCGAGAAGGATGAGATTTATCGTCGGGCCCTGAACCATCTGACTTTCCATCATCAGCAGCGCTGCGAACCCTATCGCCATATCCTCAGGGCAAGGGGGTACACCCGAGGCTCCCAGTTGGACGTGGACGACATTCCTTTCATCCCCGTCCGCCTTTTTAAAGATTATGAATTGGCCAGCGTGGACCGAGGGGATGTCGTCAAAACGATGACTTCCTCAGGCACAACAGGGCAGTCTGTGTCGAAAATTTTCCTCGATCGGGCAACCTCTTCCCTCCAGACAAAAGTCCTAACAAAACTCACTTCCACCCTCATTGGGAAGAAGCGACTCCCGATGCTCATCATCGATTCCAAAGCAGTCATCAAGGACCGGAACCTTTTCTCTGCCCGCGGAGCTGGCATTCTAGGGTTTTCAATGTTTGGACACGACGTCACCTATGCTCTCGATGATGAGATGCATCTTGACCTCCCTGCCATTCAGGAATTCATATCTAGGCACCCTGGTTCACCGATACTGCTTTTCGGCTTTACATTTATGATTTGGGAGCACTTTTACTTACCCCTCTTGGAGGCCGGAGTTCACTTGCCCCTTGAGGATGCCATCTTGATTCATGGTGGTGGCTGGAAGAAACTCATCGACAAGTCTGTAGATAATGAAACATTTAAACGCTCCTTAAACGAATTATGCTTCATCAAGCGCGTCCACAATTATTACGGTATGGTTGAGCAAACCGGATCGATCTTTCTGGAATGCCCAAATGGGCATCTTCATGCCTCTCTATTTTCGGATATTCTCATCCGGGATCATCGTGATTTTGCAGTTCTTCCCATTGGCAGCGTTGGACTTGTTCAGTTGCTTTCCCTAATCCCATTGAGTTATCCGGGCCATTCAATTCTTTCAGAGGATCTTGGTGAAATCATCGGTGAGGATGACTGCCCCTGTGGTTGGATGGGAAAGTATTTCAAAATCCATGGAAGGATCCAGAATGCTGAAGTCCGAGGCTGCAGTGATACCTATGTGCCTACCTGATAATGAAGACATCACCTATATAGTGGGAGATTCTCTACCCGCCCGCGACCCCGGAGCAGAGGCACCATACAGCCCTACTGTATGTACATTTCTGGCATCCTTGTCTGCTGAATTATTGAGAGATACTGTTGCAAAACGCCATCCAGATGTGATTGCCTTCGCATTCTGGTGCAGAAAATCCAATCTCGATCGATTGAGGTCCCAATTTGAAATGACGGAACCCATGATTCGACTGGGCTTGGGGTTGGTCTTTCATATCGCGCCTTCGAACGTACCTGTCAATTTCGCGTTCTCTTATGTCATCTCCCTGTTGGCGGGGAATCACAATCTTGTCCGAGTACCATCCAAGAAATTCCCCCAGGTTGACGTCATCTGCGATGCCATCAAAAGGGTACTAGCCGAAGGGAAGCATTCACGAATTGCAGAGATGACCAAGATGTTCCGGTACAACCAAAATGATGAAATCACTGCCGCCCTTTCTGACTGCTGCAATGCAAGGGTCATTTGGGGCGGTGATGAAACCATTCGACATATTCGGAAAATTCCGACGCCTGTCCGGGCTGTCGAGGTAGCGTTCTCGGATCGCTACTCACTTTGCGCTCTTGGAGCCAACGGCGTTCTTGAGGCAGACCAGGCCTCCCTTCAGCGCCTCGCAGAAATGTTCTACAATGACACTTACCTTATGGACCAAAACGCATGCTCCTCTCCCCATCTTGTAATTTGGATCGGAGAGGATTCCTCCATCAGGTTGGCCCAGGAACGATTCTGGGAAAGCGTCGCCACCTTGGTGAGGGCTAAATACGACCTAGCCCCAGTCAAGGCGATCGATAAATTTCATACTATCTGCAAGGAGTCCATTGAACTCCAAGGCGAATGTAATATCTCATTCAACACAAACTACCTATATCGCATCGAACTCGACCGACTTTCTCCTGGAATTGAAAATCACAGAGGCGCTTTTGGTTGCTTCTATGAGTACCTGAGCGAGGATTTGGAATGCCTTGTCCCAATAATCAATAATCGATTTCAAACACTGACTTATTTCGGTTTGGATATTGATCAATTTAAGTCATTCATTTCAAATCGCCGCCCCGGTGGGGTCGATCGGATCGTGCCGATTGGTAGTTCTCTTGATATAGGAGTTTTTTGGGATGGCTACGATCTGATTCGAACATTGTCAAGGGTCATTGAGGTAAACTAAGCAAGCAACAAAGCTTTAACTAATTTTAGACTTGGCAGCACTGCCGTTCCAGCCAAATGGCCTTCCCGAGGAGTTCTTCCATGACCGGTTTCAGCCTTGATTGCGTGCAGTTACAGGAATACCAACCAAACCGATACCCATTCCTTATGATTGACCATGTGGATGAGGTTATTCCTGGGGTCAGTGCGAAGGGATACAAAAATTTATCCCTAAATGAATGGTATTTTCCCCACCATTTTCCTGGAGCGCCGAACATGCCCGGGGCCCTACAGCTTGAAGCGTTAGCCCAGATGCTGACCGTCGCCATTACGACACTTCCTGGCAACAAGGGTAAAGTCACTCATGCCTTGTCGCATACTGTTCGCTTCAGAAAAGAAGTTAAGCCTGGGGACAAGTTCGTTATCGAAACCCAAGTGATATCTTGGAAACGGGGAATTGCAAAGGGTAGGGGCATCGCCTATACCAATGGTGAAGTGGCATGTGAGGCCGACATGGTGATCACCATTCCCGACATTCTTGAGCAATTCCTGCCCCCCAGGCCCGCCAAGTAAATCAATCCATTATTCCCTAACCTGCCAATCAAAATTTCTGCTCGGGAAATGCCGTCGAGAGGGTGCAGCCCTAATCAGAATTGATTCAATCGCTCCACTAATACGCTTTTAGCATGAAGGCAAACAGCGTGGTTTCATCCAAACAAGACACAGTTGACATACTAATCATAGGTGCCGGTGCATCCGGTGCCGTAGCTGCATGGAATTTAAGCACTTCTGGCCTCAGCATCCTGTGCCTTGAGCAAGGTGGCCGTACGGACCCAGGAGATTACCCGAGCACCAAACAGAATTGGGAAGTTCTCAAACAGACCGTCTATCATGTCAGCCCCAACGTTCGAAAACTTCCTTCCGACTATCCAATCAACGATAGCGATTCACCCATTGCCATCGCCAATTACAATGCCGTGGGTGGCGGAACCATATTGTACTCGGGGCATTTCCCCAGATTCCACCCATCTGACTTCAAGGTCCATTCACTGGATGGGGTCGCGGACGACTGGCCGATCGATTACAGTCAGCTAGAGCCTTACTTTGAACAGAATGATCGGATGATGGGTGTCTCAGGCCTCTCGGGTGACCCGGCCTATCCCCCTATCGAGGGGTTGCTCCCCCCAGTTCCCCTCGGCAAGATGGGAGAGAAGATTGGCGAAGGGTTCAATAAACTCGGTTGGCATTGGTGGCCCTCCTATAGCGCCATCATCACCCGGAACTACAAGAATCGGGAAAAGTGCATTAATTTGGGTCCCTGCAATATGGGGTGTGCTCAGGGGGCGAAGTCCAGTGTGGATGTAACCTACTGGCCGTATGCATTAAACAACGGTGTTGTGCTAAAAACTCAATGCCGAGTCCGGGAAATCACCCTTGACACCATGGGTAGGGCGAACGGAGTTATCTACTATGACCAGTCAGGAATGGAGCAGAAACAGCTAGCACGGATGGTGATCGTTGCCTGCAATGGTGTCGGGACCCCACGGCTCCTACTCAATTCCACTTCGCCGCTGTTTCCCGATGGTCTTGCGAATCGATCCGGGCTTGTCGGCAAAAACCTCATGCTTCATCCATGTGGGTATGTAGAAGGAGTCTTCGAAGAACACCTTGACTCTCATGTTGGGCCACAGGGGTGCTGTATCCTTGGGCAGGAATTCTATGAAACAGAACTCTCCCGCGGGTTTCTCCGAGGGTACACCATGCACGTACTTCGGGGACCCGGCCCTATCGAGACAGCACTCTCCGGAATGCTACGGCGTGAAATCCCATGGGGCCAAGGACATCACTCCGCCTTCTCGGATCGGTTTGGCCATATTATCAGCATGGCAATCATCACTGAAGATCTTCCAGAGCCTCACAACTGTGTGACCCTAGATCCCGAATTGAAGGATGCTCACGGAATTCCCGCGCCAAAGATCTCCTATCGGCTCAGCGACAACACGAAAGCCATGCTGGCCCATGGACTGAACCGTGGCAAGGAAGTCATGCTTGCAGCCGGAGCGAAGAAGACCTTCGCATTTGGCCCGATAAGGCACACGGGTTGGCACCTGATGGGAACGACTAGGATGGGCAGGGACCCCAGGTTTTCAGTTGTGAACGATTGGGGCCGTTCGCATGATGTCCCCAATCTTTTTATTGTAGATAGCAGTGTGTTTGTCACGTCCGGCGCAGTAAACCCTGTCTCAACACTGCAAGCCGTAGCTTTGTATATCACTGATAGAATCAAACAGAATCTTTCTGACATCCTGGGTTCATGATGCGACAGACAACGTCCGATCAAGAGCTCGAACTCCTAGACTCGATTCTGGAACACATGATCCCCGCGAGCGAGGATGGGAGGATGCCCGGCGCTGGGTCGGTAGGCTTCTGGACATATGTCGAGTCCAAAGGTGAAGCTTCCTGGATCTGCAGCGGTTTGGCCCTGTTGCTAGAGGCAGCTTCAGCCGAATTCGGTCTGCCATTTAGCCAACTGTCCATGGTTGGTCGCACGGAATTCATCGCGGCGCAGCGTCGGAAACAATTTCGATTTTTCAGCAGATTAACCCACCAGGTGATCGAGTGTTATTATCAGGACGCAAGGGTACTACGGGCAATTGGATTAGAGACGAGGCCCCCATTCCCGGATGGATTCCGTGCCTTAGACGGGGACCTCAGCCTTTTGGAGCCAGTGTTCATCCGCGGTAAGATATATCGAGGATGAATTCACCCCCCACCTTTTTGTTCTGTTTTTCACCAAAGGAACCGACGTGGACGAATGCAAACTACTGAAGGGTTTTGCTTCAGTTGTGACAGGCTCAAATAGGGGGATTGGCAAGGCCATTCTGGAGTGCTTCGCCCGAAATGGTTCTGATGTTTATGCATGCGCAAGACAACCATCAGAGGCATTTGAAAATTCACTTCGAGAAGTTGCCGATGCCAATGGTGTTTCGATTACACC
>Ga0214222_1000009_pt1 | contig 93975 bp, 90 predicted proteins | sample TroBogypolimnion_29_FD_153060 | JGI IMG/M metagenome (GOLD analysis project Ga0214222, IMG submission 153060) | Freshwater microbial communities from Trout Bog Lake, WI - 20AUG2007 hypolimnion | ecosystem: Environmental > Aquatic > Freshwater > Lake > Hypolimnion/Profundal zone | place: Trout... | reverse complement strand
CATTGGGTAAAGCTTTTGGTAAGGTCATTTTTAATCCATTTCTGAAAATAGCAGTTTCCTGCAAAATGACTATTTACACAAAATTTCTTACACCCTCCGCCTAGTAAGGAACTTCAATGCCGACACCTGCGCCATCAAGAATATTCAGTTTATTCTCGTCTGCAAAGTGCATTAATTGTGCGTAACCATCTGGATTCACGGTTTTCAGTTTCAAATCTACTGCTAAGCAGCGTACGCCGTTGACAACTTTTGGTTTTAGATAAGGAGAGTATTTAAGTTTACGATCCTCACCAAAGGTCGCGTAAGTGCTGCACATACGGTCCACCCAGTCACTAGGACGGAATGGCTTGCCTGCCCGAGTATTACCTTCAATAATAATCTCTGTACTGCTCGGAGTGCTAGTGGATCCTGCTGATTCTTTAATCATTTAAATTTTACCAAAATTATAGATTGCGTTAATTGGGTTGTATGCAATCTTTTAATGTTAGGAGATTATAACAGTGCAAGAGATTGCGCTTGCACTGACTGGATAATCCATTCAACTTTTAAGGCATATATTCAAATACTTTTACTACTTTAGAAACTCCGTGTGTATTCCTTGCGATTTCTACGGCAGATTCAGCTTCTTTTTGTGTTACATAGCCCATTAAGTAGACGACGCTATTTTCAGTCACCACTTTAACTACGTTTGCTTGAAATTTATTATTTGAAATAAACTGAGTTTTAATTTTTGACGTTAAGTAGGCATCATTTGCGCGTGAACTTAATGTGCTTTTAGGGCCTACGACTATCTCGTTATTAATATTTGTAACGCTTTCTATTGCTTTTGCTATATTCTCCATTTTGGCTTTTGCGCTAAGATCAGCAACTTCACCGGTTAGCAATACATTACCTTTGAAGCTACTAACATTGATATGTGCGCTATCAGGCATGTCTGCTGAAATTTTCTGTGATGCTTTGAGTTCAATATTTTGATCTTCAACGTAGACACCTGTTGTGCGTCTATCGGCTGCCATTGAACCACCCGCAGCTGCACCACCAATCACGACTGGTACACAAGCTGATAGTTGGCTTGCAAATACCATGGCTGCGAGTAATTTGAAAGCGAGCGTCATGTTCATATGTTGCATTAATTTCATTGTGAACTTCCTTTATAAATATAATTAATTATTAAATTTGAGTGCAATTACCACTTAAATCGAACAATACTTTGTCTTACTATAATGTATTTAGTAACTATTTTACTGTGTTTGTGGCTGTTCTTTCATTAAAATTTTGTGAAAGAGTCTGGTTTAATTAGCATTAACTTTTTGAGGGTTTTGTTGCGTATATTGAACGACTTCCCCTTATTTTGAGCGCAGAGGCCTACAATGTGCCTTTATTGTTCAAGGATTACACCTTGATACGTAAACTTACCGATGGATAATTGGCGCTTAATTTGACCCTTACTATCTAATATGAGCTTGCCAGTTAAGCCGTTAATTATGACTGCATTGCCAGATGTAAGCGCAGAAAGTAGCGTGATGTAATCTGCGCCCAATGCAAAATAGCGTTTTAGTTCTATGCTTTTTAAGTTTGAGCTTCCATCCTTATAATATCTAAATTGCGGGTTATTGGGCATTAGTAAAAATGGGATATCTGGAAAATATATGGCGTTAAGCGCTAGGTTCGCATTGAGATCGCTTTCTAGGGCATTCACGCAGGAAAAAGCCATGGTAGGCATGCTTATATCTAAATAAGGCCTCACGTTGTGGGCCTCATTAGCGTTCATTGCTAGTAGTATCATATCTTGAGCTGAAGCCTGAGATCTTAAATCCATCAGTTGGTTAATATCTAAGCTAAGACCATCCTTTGAACCGTTTGATAGAGTGATTAACTTGAGTTTGTAACCCAGCTCAGTTTCCCAAACTTGTGCGAAGTGACCAATCATTTTGCTAGAGACTTCATTGGTGGTGGCTACAACCATAATTTTTTGCATACCATGATCAAGTGCAAATTCAGCTATTCTTCGCGCTTCATCTAGGGGCGAGAGATCTGCATGCGGTAAGCTGTTTTTGTTGTTGAGTGTAGTAATTAAATTAGCGTTTGAATCACTGGGAAGTTCGCTGAAGTTAGGTGCAATCACATAGGTAAAACTCTCATATTTTCCCAATGCGCTGTTTGTACTAACTTCTTCTACCTCATTGGGTTGGGAAAATATTTTAATTTCGTTCGGCATATTGTTTTTATTAAGTGCCGCTTGTAGGCCAAGGGTAAATGCTGCCGTCTTCTCGGTCAGAGATTCATTTTTGGGTGGTAATAACAGTGCAATATTTCCCTTAAGGTTAGCTGGTGTATCATTCTCCACATGCGCTTGAGTAGACAGTGTTTTTGCTAAGACTGTGGCGACGTGGTCAGGATAGCTATTATTCCAGGTGGCTAAGCTGCTAATCAAATCCTGGTTTCTAGAGGCTAAACTTAAATCAATCCAACCTTGTATTGTCGTGTCGGCGCTTTCGCCGCGCATGGCAACTAAATTAAGTGTCGTTTGCGCTGAGAGTAATTGCCAAATATGCTGCTGATTATGATTAATGTCTTCCGCGTCCTCTAAATAATATTGCCTGCGCACCAGTTGCTCAATGGCGCTTGCTATATCATCTTGTTTTTCATAGGCAGTGCTTAAACTTGCATGTAAACTAGCGAGTGCTGTTTGGTTAAAATCGAGCATAGACTGGAGCGGTAGTAATAGTAAAAATGTGCGATCATATTCTGCATTTTTTACAGCGATATTGCCGGCCAATAATTTTGCGTAGGGTGAGCTAGGTAGAATGTGCGTTAAACTGACTGCTGCTTGGGCTAAGTCGGATTGCTCGATGTATTGCTGACCTTGAAGAAATGCTTGTTCAGCGCTTATTGGTTTATCAGCGCTACCGTTTGACCAACTGCTTGTGCTTATAAACATGATACTCACCATGCACAATTGCCCTATCTTTAGAAAACATCTAAAGCTACTGGCTAGTATGGATTTCGATCGATGACGGTAATGGTTCATAGAGACTTTTAAATTATATGGCGATACCAATTAATGACAAGTAGTGGCTTATTATATGTGGTAGCAACGCCAATTGGTAACTTGAGTGATATTACTTTGCGCGCCTTGGAGGTACTTAAAAGCGTGGATGCAATTGCGGCTGAAGATACTCGGCATACATCGGGTTTGTTGTCGCATTTTGGCATTGCTAAGAAATTAATTGCAGTGCATGAGCATAATGAGCATCAATCAGCGGAAAAGCTATTAGCGCAATTGCAGGCTGGGCAAAATATTGCTTTGGTCACGGATGCAGGCACGCCGGGAATTAGTGATCCAGGGGCGGTTGTCGTTGATTTGGTGCGTAAGGCCGGTGTTAGAGTAGTGCCAATACCCGGAGCAAGTGCTGTTATTGCAGCATTGTCAGCTTCGGGCATAGCTCAAAATGGATTCTTATTTCACGGGTTCTTACCAGCAAGTGGGTCGGCGCGGCGAAAGGCTCTTGAAATACTTAAAGCGCAAACTGTTACATTAGTGTTTTATGAAGCGCCGCATCGTATCATCGAGAGTATTGTGGATATGACTGCAGTATTGGGTGTAGATCGACGTATTACTATTGCGCGTGAAATTACTAAGACCTTTGAAACTATTCATAGCTGCACATTACAAAATGCAGAAGCTTGGTTGCGCGCCGACGTTAATCAGCAGCGTGGTGAATTTGTGTTGCTAATCGAGGCTGCGACAATCAAAGATGCTGCAGAAATACCTGAAAACACCATACGCATATTAAAATTATTACTGGTCGATTTGCCACTGAAGCAAGCGGTGCAGTTAGCGACGGAGATTACCGGTGAAAAGAAAAATGTACTCTATGAATTAGCGCTTTTATTAAAATCCGATCAATCACATCACGCCAATTAACCTATGCAAACCATTACGCTTACCCGCCCAGATGACTGGCATTTACATCTTAGAGATGATGCAGCTTTAAAAGCAGTTCTGCCAGATACTGCGCGCCAATTTGCGCGTGCGATTATTATGCCTAATTTACGGCCGCCGGTTACAACTGCAGCATTGGCAGGCGCTTATCGACAACGCATTACTTCTGCCTTGCCGACGGGAGCGAAATTTGAACCATTGATGACTTTGTATCTGACTGATAATACGAATGTGGACGATATTGCCGAAGCCAAAGCTAGTGGTTTCATCTATGGTATTAAGCTTTATCCAGCCGGTGCTACGACCAACTCAGATTCTGGGGTAACCAATTTAGCCCATTGCAACAACGCGTTAGCTGCAATGGAGGAGTTGGGCATGCCGTTGCTAGTTCATGCGGAAGTCACGAATGCTGATGTTGATGTGTTTGATCGCGAGCGTGTATTTATAGAGCGCAATATGGTGCCACTGCTAAGAAATTTCCCTGATCTTAAAGTAGTGTTTGAACACATCACGACCAAGGATGCGGTTGATTTTGTATTAGCTTCGCCGAGCAATGTTGCAGCGACCATTACCGCCCATCATTTACTCATGAACCGCAATGATATGTTTAAAGGTGGTATTCAGCCTCATCACTATTGCTTGCCGATTTTAAAGCGCGAGCAGCATCGTTTGGCCTTAGTGCAGGCAGCTATTTCGGGCAATGCCAAATTTTTCTTGGGCACTGATAGTGCTCCGCATGCAAAAGCTACTAAAGAAAATGCCTGCGGTTGTGCTGGTATGTACACGGCGCATTCGGCGCTTGAGCTGTATGCGGAAGTCTTTGATAAGGCAGATGCATTAGATAGGTTAGAGGGTTTCGCTAGTTTTTACGGGGCAGATTTTTATGGTTTGCCAAGAAATACTGAACATATTAGCTTGGTGAAAGAAAGTTGGACTGTACCAGATAGCTTGCCTTTCGTCGGTGATGTATTAGTGCCATTATGGGCTGGACAGACTTTGCAGTGGAAATTGATATAGTTGTTACATGCATAGTGACTAAGTCGACGCTTACTAAATTAAAAGGGTGAAAAATTGAAGGAAGTCAACCGCCAGTAGCGTGTTAAAATGCACTTGAAGCTGGCTAGACAGTCGCCGCCTAGTAATAGGGGGAGGAAAGTCCGGGCTGCACAGAGCGGGATGACGGCTAACGGCCGTACGCTGAAAGCCGCAAGGTATAAAGCGCGGAATAGGGCCACAGAGACGAGCGTATTAAGTTACGGTGAAACGCGGTAACCTCCATTCGCAGCAAGACCAAATAGGCTGGCATTTTTACGCAAGTAAATAAGGCGTTGCTCGCGCTGCCAGCGGGTAGGTTGCTTGAGCGCATAAGTAATTATGCGCCTAGATGAATGACTGTCAGCTTTAGCAATAAAGCCTACAGAACCCGGCTTATCGGCCAGCTTCAATCCGCCTTTCATGAAAATTTCACGCATCAAACTCAGCTTAATCCGTTCCAATTCACTATTACTTTCCCGACTAGATTTTATCTAACATTGTTACGCCAATTGCAATTCAATTGCTTTCGTAACTATTCTCATAATCTACATTCATATAATTTTGTATGTGCTTAATTTATAACGACTTTATTTTTAGCACAAAAATACGCTAAGTCATTGACCTATATGAGAAAAATAGTAAAAAAGTGCTTGCATTGTGGAATATTATTATCTATAGTGCAGATTAGTGGGAGAAAGTGGGTTTTTGTGGGAATTTGTTCTTTGAGTTGTTCTGTTGTTTAGGGCTTAAAGTTTACCTAGATTGCGCCCTAATAAGCCCCTTAATTTAGATGTTGAGAATGTAAGGAAAATAACGAGATTATGTTTCGCGGCGCCACTTCATTAAGTTTAGATGCTAAAAGCAGACTTGCTGTGCCAATGAGGCATAGAGAAGCTTTGCAGCTGCAATGTGCTGGAAACTTAGTGTTGACTGCACATCCGCATCGCTGCTTGTTGTTGTATCCTCAGCCGGCATGGGAGCCTATTCAAGCTAAGATGATGGCGTTATCTTCATTTGATAAGCAATCTAGCGCGTTGCAACGTTTACTGGTTGGTTATGCTGAAGATGTGGTGCTTGATGGGGCTGGCCGCATGCTGGTATCCCCGGTATTGCGTGAGTTTGCAGGGTTAGATAAAGAGGTGATGTTGGTAGGTCAAGGAAGTCACTTCGAGTTATGGAATATGGAGGCCTGGCGCGCGCAGTTAGTTCAGGTTATGCATAGTGAGGGTTTTGAAATGCCGGCAGAACTCGAGGGATTCTCACTGTGATCAAGGGCGTGAACTGCACGCCCACACAAGCCTTAGTGTCTTTAAAATCAGCGTCTGTCGAACAAACGCCCGTAACTGAAAAGCAATTAGTAGAAACGCCATTATCTAGCATGTCATTGTCAGCCTCTCAGTCAACTTCAGAAAATACACACACCACAGTTTTGCTGGAAGAGGCTGTGCACGCCTTAGCAATTAAGCCTAATGGCATATACGTAGATGCGACCTTCGGCCGTGGTGGGCACTCCAAAAGAATATTAGAGCAATTAGGCGCCCAAGGTAGGCTAATTGCATTTGATCGCGACCTAAGCGCATTTGAATCCAGCAAGACTATCCAAGACAAACGTTTCTTAATGGTACATAGCCATTTTGCAGCAATGCAAGCTCGATTGGCTGAGTTGGGCTTCAATAAAATTGATGGCATCTTAATGGATCTGGGTATTTCATCACCACAAATTGATGAAGCAACTCGGGGTTTTAGTTTTAGATACGATGCGCCTTTGGATATGCGCATGGATCAAAGTAGTGGGAAAACTGCAGCTGAATTTTTGGCTGATACAACAGAGCAACATCTAGCAGAGGTTATAAAAAATTATGGTGAAGAACGGTTTGCTAAGCAGATTGCAAGGGCGATTATTAAGGAGCGCAATGACGGGCGCCCCATCTCAACTACTGGCGAGCTTGCCAAGATCGTGGCAAGCACAGTCACGCGTTTCGAGCCAGGGCAGAACCCCGCAACGCGGACATTTCAAGCTTTACGGATTTACGTCAATCAGGAGCTTGAGGAGCTTGCGTTAACAATGCCGCAATGTTTGGCCTTGTTAGCACCACAAGGTCGATTGGCAGTAATTAGTTTTCATTCGCTAGAAGATCGCATAGTGAAAATGTTTGTTCGTGATCAAGCCAACCGGGATGATTTACCAGCTAATTTTCCGGTACGAGCAATCGATTTGCCACAACCAAAATTAAAGAGTTTAGGTAAAACCATCAAACCTAGCGCTAAGGAAGTAAAGGCGAACCCACGATCACGAAGCGCAGTACTGAGAGTTGCGGAAAGAACGGCGGTCGTATGACACGACTTAATCTTATGCTTTTTTGTGCTTTGATCTTGTCGTCACTAGGTTTAGTGAATGCGCAACATAAAGCTCGTAAGCTTTATATCGAGCTGGAGCAATTGGGCCAAGATGCGAAACAATTCAATCAAGAGTATGGGCAATTGCAGTTAGAGCAAAGTACTTGGGCTATGCATTCAAGGGTGGAAATGATTGCTGCACAGCAGTTGCAGATGCAAGTGCCTGATGGCAAGCGGGTGCAAGTGGTTGATATTAATGCGGCAGCCACAGCGGTAGCCGCAGCCGCAAAAGCTAAAGCCAGTAAAAATGTGAATGAGGTCACTCAATAATGGCAATGCATATGCCAGCGACAGTGAAGCTACCGGCATGGCGCCGCCGGCTGTTGTTGGTATTGGTGTTACTGGGCTTTGCTGCCTTATTAGGGCGTGGCGTTTACCTGCAAAGTTACCATAAGCGATTCTTACAGGAAAAAGGGGATGCCCGATATAGCCGTACATTAATCCTGCCGGCACAGCGAGGAAAAATTACAGATCGCTATGGCGAGTTATTAGCTGTTAGCTCGCCAGTAGAGTCGGTGTGGGCTAATCCCTCTGATGTCAAAATAGATGCTGAACAGACCAAACAAATTGCCGACTTATTGCAGTTAAACATTGAATATATTAATCAAAAGTTAGCAAATGGTGAGCGTGAGTTTGTTTATTTGAAGCGTCGTATTTCACCTGAATTAGGCGCTCAGGTAATGAAGCTTGGCATTCCTGGCGTTTACTTGCAGCGTGAATATAAGCGTTACTATCCAGCCGGTGATGTGACTGCACATTTGGTTGGTTTTAACGGTATTGAAGATAAAGGGGAGGAAGGTTTTGAGTATTCAATGAATACAACTTTGTCTGGAAAAGATGGGAGTCGCCGCGTTATTAAGGACAGATCTGGACATATTATTGAAGATCTAGTGGCGGTAAAAGTGCCGCAAGATGGACGTGATGTCGTGCTTTCAATTGATCGCAGAATTCAGTATTTAGCCCATCGCGAATTAGTCAAAGCAGTTGAGTTGCATCATGCGGTGGCTGGTGCAGCAATCGTTTTAGATGCACGCACGGGCGAAGTATTGGCCATGGTCAATGTGCCGACTTACAACCCCAATAATCCAGTGAATATTCAAGGAAAGTCAAGAAATCGGGCTATTGTTGACATCTTTGAGCCAGGTTCTACTATGAAGCCGATGACGATTGCAGCGGGTTTAGAGTCTGGACAATATCAACCTGAGACAAAAATTCAAACATCACCAGGTTTTTTGAAAATTGGCCCAGCGACCATTCACGATTCCCATGTCCATGGTGTGCTTTCGGTGGCGGAGGTGATACAAAAATCTTCTAATGTTGGGGCCTCTAAGATTGCTCTGTCGCTAGAGCCTAAAACCATGTGGGATATGTTTAATCAAATGGGTTTTGGAGCTAAGACTAATATTGGCTTTCCTGGCGAAGCATCTGGACGTGTGCGTGACTATAAAACTTGGCGCCCAATTGAGCAGGCAACCATGTCTTTTGGTAATGGCATTAGCGTGACTTTACTTCAATTGGCGAGGGCATATACCGCATTCGCCAATGATGGTGAATTAAAGCCGGTTTCATTATTAAAGCTACCAGAACCGCCAGTTGGTCTGCAGGTGATTAGTGCACGTACTGCCCATGAAATAAAAGATATGCTGGAAATGGTTGTATTACCAGGGGGTACCGCTTTAAAAGCGCAGGTGCTGGGTTATCGCATTGGTGGAAAAACGGGCACCACGCATAAACTAGGTCCACATGGATATGAAAAAAATAAATACGTAGCATCATTTGTTGGCATTGCACCAGCATCTAATCCGCGCCTAATTATGGCAGTGATGATTGATGAGCCTGATATCGCTAATGATCAATATTACGGCGGGGTAGCTGCGGCTCCCGTTTTTAGTACTGTGATGGCAGATACTTTAAGACTTCTAGCAATCCCCCAAGACGCGCCATATAAAAATGTTGTGATTCCAGGTGGCATTAACAATATCCTAGTAGAAGAGAAGGAAAGTATATGAGTATGCTTTCTAACCTAGGATTTAATCTTGAATTTAGTGGCATAACTGCAGATAGTCGCCAAGTGGTGCCAGGTACTTTATTTTTAGCTTACCCTGGTGAGCAAAGCGATGGTCGTGATTATATTTCGGAGGCCATTGAAGCTGGCGCTAGTGGAGTTCTGTGGGAGAAGGCTGGATTTAGTTGGCCAGAAAAGTTCCCAATACCAAATCTTGGCGTTGTTGATTTGAAGAAGCAGGTTGGGCTGATTGCCGCTGATTTTTATGGACATGCATCACAGAAATTAACCATGATTGGGGTCACTGGCACCAATGGAAAAACTTCAGTCAGCGTTTGGATTGCCCAGTGCCTAAGCTTACTTGGCCAAAAAAGTGCAGTTTTAGGAACTGTAGGTAATGGCATTATTGCTGGCTCTGAAGCAACTTTAGCCGCCTCGAAAAATACAACACAAGACGCTATATTACTTCAGGCTATGTTAACAAGCTTTGTTGCACAAAATGCTAAAGCGGTAGTCATGGAAGTGTCATCACATGGATTGGATCAAGGTCGTGTCAATGGGGTGGATTTTGATGTTGCAGTACTCACCAATTTAAGCCGTGACCATTTGGATTACCACAAAACGATGGAGGCCTATGCCAAAGCCAAGCAAGCCTTGTTTTCTTGGCCAAGTTTAGTTTGTGCTGTTGTTAATGCGGACGATAAGTTTGGGCAAGATATTGCGAAAAATCTCAAAGCACAACACAAAATGTACTTAAGCTACGGCATAGAAGCTGGCGATATACGCGCTAGCAATTTGCAGCTGCAACAACAGGGTATCAGTATGCTGGTCACAACCCCGCAAGGCACAGCGCAACTCAATGCTCCTGTGTTGGGCCGTTTTAATGCTTACAACATACTGGCGGTATTAGCCACATTATTGGCGTTGGAAGTGAGTTTGGAGAATGCAGTAGCTGTCATTGCTAAAATTAAGCCAGTTACTGGGCGTATGCAGCAACTTGGGGGTGAAAGTTTGCCGCTAGTAGTGATTGATTATGCACATACTCCAGATGCTTTAGAAAAAGCTTTAGCCTCACTACGCGAGCAACTTGGAGCGGATAGGAAGTTAGTATGCGTGTTTGGTTGCGGTGGTGAACGAGATACTGGCAAGCGAGCATTGATGGGAGAGGTCGCCACAGAGTGGGCTGACGAAATTATTGTGACTACAGATAATCCGCGTAGTGAAAACCCAAACGATATTGCTAATCAAATAGTTTCAGCTTTAACACGTTCTTATACGATAGAGCCTGATCGTGCTAAGGCAATAAATTTAGCTATAAAAGGAGCGCAGGCTGGAGATATTGTGCTGGTGGCAGGTAAGGGCCATGAAGATTATCAGGAAGTTGCAGGTGTAAAACTACCATTCAGTGATTTTTTGGTCGCAAAGTTTGCGCTTGATAAATTGGCAACAGGACGAGAAGCGGGAGTGGCGCGATGATGTTATCAGTAGCTGCAACAGCCACCAAAGCTAAGTTAGTTGGCGCTGACATTATGTATAACGGCGTAGGTATTGACAGCCGTAGCGTTACATCGGGTCAATTGTTTGTGGCACTTAAAGGTGGGAATTTCAATGGACATGATTTCGCACAGCAAGCCATTGCAGATGGTGCTGCTGCGGTGCTTGTTGACCATGAGATTCCAGGGGCTTTACCCGCACTGGTTGTGAAGGATACCTATCAAGCTTTAGGTCAATTAGCCGGATATCAACGTAATCAAAATAATCTGCCATTGGTCGCTATTACAGGTAGTAACGGAAAAACCACTGTGAAAGAAATGTTGGCTTCTATATTAAGGGTACATTGTCAGAATGATGAGCAGGTGCTCGCCACGCAAGGCAACCTGAATAATCACATAGGCCTGCCTCTCACTTTACTTAAATTGAATCAGCAACACCGTTATGCAGTCACTGAAATGGGCATGAACCATAGCGGTGAAATTAGTTATTTAAGTCATATTGCTCAACCAGATGTTGCCGTCATTACTAACGCTGCTAGTGCGCATATAGGCGAGCTAGGATCGCTAGAGGCGATTGCGCTTGCCAAAGCAGAGATTTTATCTGGGCTCAAAGTGGATGGCACTGCAGTGCTTAATGCTGATGATGAGTTTTTTCCGCTTTGGAAAGCGGCTGCTGCTAATTATAAATTGATCAGTTTTGGATTGAAAAATAAAGCTGATGTAAGTGCGCACTATCAGCTGCAAGCCAGTGCCAGCTTTCTTGAGATTAAAACCCCCCAAGGGGTATTTGAAGTGGTCTTGCCAGTATCAGGGTTACACAATGTGAGTAATGCTCTGGCTGCGACGGCTGCCGCTTTTGTCTTGGGAGTGCCGCAAACTGCAATAGCTCAAGGCCTTGAAGATTATGCAAGCGTAGCGGGTCGTTTGCAACGATTAACGGGTATCAACAGTGCGGTAGTGATTGACGATAGTTATAACGCAAATCCTGCCTCTGTGCATGCTGCTATAGACGTATTAAAGGCGCAGGCAGGTGAAAAAATACTAGTGTTGGGCGATATGGGTGAAATGGGTGAAGGTGCAGAAGAGTTGCATGCTGAACTTGGTCGCTACGCTAAAGCCAGCGGAATCAAAAGCCTAATGACCTTGGGCGATTTAGGAGCAAATATTGCAACTGCCTTTGGTACTGGAGCTGTTCACTATGCGTCAGCTGAGTCTTTGAGCGCCGATTTAGTGGTGAAGATGAATGTAAGTGCTGTGGTTTTGGTTAAAGGATCGCGATTTATGAAAATGGAACGCATCGTTAAAGCAATAACAACCAAAAAAGCCCAACAAACTAATGGAGGACACTAAATGTTATTAGCTCTAGCACAATGGTTGGCTCACGATATTCATGGTTTTCATGTCTTTAATTATATTACCTTACGCGCGGTGCTGGCTACCCTGACCGCCCTGACTATTTCTTTCGTAGTCGGTCCTACCTTAATTCGCAAACTTACTTACTATAAAGTAGGGCAATCAGTTCGAGATGATGGACCCCAAACACACTTGATTAAGGCTGGAACACCGACTATGGGTGGTGCACTGATCATTGTCGCTATAGCCATTTCGACGTTACTTTGGGCTGATTTAAGTAATAAATATGTGTGGGTAGTCTTATTCACTACTTTGGGTTTCGGTATTATTGGTTGGGTAGATGACTGGCGCAAAGTTGTGCATCGCAATCCTAACGGCCTATCAGCTAAAGAGAAATACTTTTGGCAATCAGTGGTTGGTTTAAGTGTGGCCCTGTTCTTGCAGCACTCAGCGTCAACACCGGCTGAAACAACATTATTAATTCCCTTCTTTAAAAGTTTGGCTATTCCACTCAGTGCGTTTGGATTCATCCTGCTTACTTATTTAGTCGTGGTTGGTAGCAGTAATGCGGTCAATTTAACTGATGGCCTCGATGGTTTGGCTATTATGCCCACCGTGATGGTCGCAGGTGCTTTGGCCTTATTTGCTTATGTTACCGGACACTTCTATTTCTCAAAATATTTAGGGATACCGTTTGTCCCAGGCGTGGGGGAATTGGCAATATTTTGTTCAGCTATGGTAGGTGCTGGCTTAGGTTTCTTGTGGTTTAACGCTTATCCGGCAGAAGTGTTTATGGGGGATGTTGGCGCTTTAGCCTTGGGTGGAGCCTTAGGTATTGTGGCTGTGATTGTGCGACAGGAAATTGTACTGTTCATTATGGGTGGGGTATTTGTGATTGAAACATTCTCCGTTGCTGCACAGGTGATCTATTTTAAATATACCAAGAAGAGATTCGGAGTCGGTCGCCGAATTTTTCTCATGGCACCTTTACATCATCATTATGAGCAAAAAGGCTGGAAAGAAACACAGGTCGTGGTGCGCTTTTGGATTATCAGCATGATGCTGGTATTGGTAGGGTTATCCACCCTAAAATTAAGATAAGAAAACTGATGCCTATAACGCTTAAAAATAAACGTGTGTTAGTGATTGGGATGGGTGAAACCGGTCTCTCTGCTTTGCGTTGGCTAAGTGAACAAGGCGCACGGGTGTCAATTGCCGATAGCCGTGAGCAACCAACGGCAATGCTAGAAGTGCAGGAGAAATATCCGCAAGTCAAAATCTATAGCGGATCATTTAAGGATGTGGCATTTGTAGATGTTGATTTAATTATAGTAAGCCCAGGGGTAGCTTTATCAGAACCGAAAATTCAGGCGGCAATGCAACGTGGCATCAGCGTTGTTGGTGATGTTGAGTTGTTCGGGAGATATCGTCCAGCTAATACAAAATTAATCGCAATTACTGGTTCTAATGGTAAAACTACGGTCACCACATTGGTTGGTGAAATGTGTAAAGCAGCTGGTTTAAAAACAATAGTCGCAGGAAATATAGGATTACCAGTATTGGATGCTTTAGCAATGGATACACCTGATGTTTATGTGTTGGAATTGTCGAGTTTTCAGTTGGAAACCACTACAAGCTTGCAGGCAGATGTAGCCACTATGCTGAATTTATCCGAGGATCATATGGATAGATACGATAGCTTGCAAGATTATGCCATTGCTAAAGCCCATATTTTTTACCAGGCATCACAACAAGTTCTTAATCGTGACGACGCCTGGAGCATGATGATGGCTCGATCGAAATTGGTTCAAGTTACATTTGGCCTATCCAGTAATGAGGATGCAGCAAGTTATGGTTTGCGTGAAATTGCTGGTCAAACTTGGTTGGTGCAAGGCGAAAAAGAGTTGATTAACCTACAAGATCTCAAAATCCCTGGCCTACATAATGCCGGCAATGCATTGGCGGCAGTGGCCCTGTGTAGAGCTATTGGTTTGGACTATGTGCCTATTATTCAAACCCTATATAACTTCAAAGGCTTACCACACCGTATGGAGTGGGTGGCTAATATTGATGATGTCGACTATTACGATGATTCAAAAGGCACCAATGTTGGTGCTACTTGTGCAGCTATTGCTGGACTATATAAAGATGGGCTGCCACAAAAAGTAGTATTGATTGCCGGTGGTGAAGGTAAGGGTCAGGATTTCACACCGTTACAAGCTGCAGTGGCTGAAAATGCACGTGCTGTAGTGCTCATCGGACGTGATGCAGGCATTATTGAAGCAGCAATTATCTCTACCGGAGTGGCTATCTATCATGCTGAAGATATGGCTGAAGCGGTCACGATTGCAAAAAAAATGGCTCATGTGGGTGACGCTGTGTTGTTATCACCAGCTTGTGCCAGTTTTGACATGTTTAAAAACTATGAGCATAGAGCAGCAGTCTATTTGAGTTGCGTTCATGGCTTGGAGCAGGCGGCATGATTACCAACATACTTAATCGTGAACGTATTAACTCTTCTCCATACGATCAAGGGCTGCTTTGGACAGTGTTAATTTTATTGGGCATTGGTCTAGTCATGGTCTACTCAGCGTCGATTGCGATTGCTGAAGCAGATAAAGCGGTTGGCCATAACAGTAGTTATTTCCTAGTACGCCAAGCTATATTTATTGTGATCAGTCTGGTCGCGGGGGCTTTAGTCTTCAATATCCCCATTTCTTGGTGGCAAAAAATGGCCCCATATTTATTCTTACTAGGTTTGGCTTTGTTAGTCTTGGTGCTTGTACCAGGTATCGGGCGCGTGGTCGGCGGAAGCCGTCGCTGGTTGTCATTGTTCGTGATTAACTTGCAACCTTCTGAATTTATGAAGTTGTTTTCTGCCATTTATGTGGCGGATTATACAGTGCGGAAAGCAGCGTTAATGGACAGCTTTACTCGTGGCTTTATGCCTATGGTAGGGGTGATGGTTCTCGTAGGGTTTCTGTTATTACAGGAACCAGATTTCGGCGCTTTTGCAGTAATCGCTTCGATTTCAATCTCGATTTTATGGCTGGGCGGCATTAATGGCCGTATTTTCGCTGCATTAGTTGCTTTATTACCTGTGGCCATTGTTGGTTTGATTTGGAGTTCACATTATCGTATGCAGCGCGTGGTTGGTTTTATGGATCCATGGGCTGATCCGTATGGTAAAGGCTACCAACTATCACATGCACTTATAGCTTTTGGCCGCGGAGAATGGTTTGGGGTCGGCTTAGGGGCGAGCGTAGAAAAGCTCCTATATTTACCTGAAGCACATACCGACTTTTTATTGGCCGTGATCGCCGAAGAGTTGGGTTTCTTAGGAGTGTTAGCTGTAGTTGGATTATTCGTGTATATCGTCCTGCGTTCATTTTCAATTGCCAAAGAAGCAATTGAGAATGAACGTTATTTCGCTGCTTTATTATCTCAAGGTATAGGTGTATGGATGGGCGTGCAAGGCATTATCAATATGGGTGTGAATATGGGAGTGTTACCAACTAAAGGATTGACCTTACCTTTATTGTCTTTTGGCGGTAGTGGGATATTAGCCAACTGCGTAGCCATGGGTATCTTAATGCGTATCGATTTTGAAAATAGGCGCTTACAGAAAGGGATACCAACATGACAGCGCCAACTAAAACTTTATTAGTCATGGCTGGTGGAACGGGCGGCCATATATACCCAGCAATGGCCGTAGCTGATTATTTGCAAGCTAAGGGTTGGAATATTGTCTGGCTTTGTACTGTAGGCGGCATGGAAAACCGTTTGTTGGCTAATAAGAGTTACTCAAAAGCAATGATGACTATGCGTGGTGTGCGTGGTAAGGGTTTATTGGGTTGGTTGTTGTTACCAGTGAAATTAAGTCTAGCGCTAACTCAAGCCTATAAGGCGATTGCAGAATTTAAACCAAATCTAGTGCTTGGCATGGGTGGATTTGCAGCTTTTCCAGGTGGTTTAATGGCTTACATAATGCGTAAACCCTTGATAATCCATGAGCAAAATTCTGTAGCAGGCCTAACAAATAAAACATTAGCCTACTTAGCCACACGTGTTTTGGCTGCATTTCCTGCAGCATTTGGTGCAAAAGCCACATTAGTCGGCAATCCAGTACGTGCAGAAATTGCACTAGTACCAACCCCTCAATCCCGCATGCAAGAACGCAGTGGACCACTTCGGCTGTTAGTGGTTGGTGGTAGTTTAGGGGCTCAAATATTAAATCAAGTGTTGCCAGAAGCGCTGATGAAAATTCCTTCAGCACTGCGACCACATGTTGTTCATCAAGCGGGTGAACAACATATTGGCGAATTGCAAGTGCGCTACCAGGCTTTGGGGGTACAGGCTGAGACTAAAGCTTTTATAGAAGATATGGCGGGTATGTATAGTTGGGCCGATATCGTCATTTGTCGTTCTGGAGCATTAACTATTGCTGAATTATCAGCAGCTGGAGTTGCAAGTGTATTAGTGCCATTCCCACATGCCGTCGATGATCACCAAACCAGTAACGCCCATTATTTAGCAGATGCCGGTGCTGCGATTTTGATCCCACAAAATGCATTTAATGCAGACAAGCTTGCTAGTTTTTTTCAAGAATTAAATCGTGAGCAATGTTTAGATATGTCAATTAAGGCGCGTACTTTAGGTAAACCTGAAGCAACTGCATCAGTAGCGAATATTTGTATGGAGCTTGCTGTATGAAGCATAAAGTAAAGAATATACATTTTATAGGCATTGCTGGATCCGGCATGAGTGGTATTGCTGAAGTGCTGCTGAACTTAGACTTCACTGTCACAGGATCCGACTTGGTGGTCAATGCGATTACTGAGCGCCTAACTACTTTTGGCGCGACCGTGTATCAAGGGCATGCTGCTGAAAATTTAGGTGATGCTGATGTGGTTGTCGTGTCGAGTGCAGTCAATGAACAAAACCCTGAAGTTATTGCTGCACGACAAAAGAAAATACCAGTAGTGCCGCGGGCACTAATGCTGGCTGAGTTGATGCGATTTAGACAGGGGATCGCAGTTGCCGGAACGCATGGAAAAACCACGACTACAAGCCTAATAGCCAGTATTTTAGGTGAAGCAGGTATGGATCCGACATTTGTGATTGGTGGCAAGTTAGAAGCCGCTAACGCAAACGCTAAGCTAGGGACAGGTGAATATATAGTTGCGGAGGCGGATGAGTCCGACGCCTCATTTTTACATCTGACTCCAGTAATGGCAGTGGTGACTAATATCGACCAAGACCATATGGAAACCTATGAACATAGCTTTGATAAACTCAAAAGCGCGTTTGTAGAATTTCTACAGCAATTACCGTTTTGGGGTATGGCGGTAGTGTGTATCGATGACGAAAATATCCGTGAAATTTTACCGCGGGTAACTAAACCAGTCATGACTTATGGATTTAGCGAAGATGCCCGTATTCGTGCCAAAAATGTACGTGCTGATGATGGAAAAATGCACTTTACGGTACAGCGCATCAATGGAGTCACAACAGAGTTTGATGTCACTTTAAATTTGCCAGGCAATCATTATGTATTAAATGCGTTGGCGGCTATTGCGATTGCAAGTGAGTTAAATGTACCAGACGTTGCAATCATTAAAGCATTAAAAGAATTTAAGGGTGTTGGTCGACGTTTCGAGCGCTATGGTGAAGTTGAAGCTAAGAATGGCGGGGCCTTCACATTGATTGATGACTACGGACATCATCCGGTTGAAATGAAAGCTGTCATTAGTGCTGCTCGCGCAGCTTTCCCTATGCGTCGCTTGGTGTTGGCGTTTCAGCCACACCGTTACACACGTACCCGTGATTGCTTTGAAGATTTTGTTCAGGTCATCTCAAGTGCGGATGCTGTCTTACTTACGGAAGTCTATGCAGCCGGTGAGGCGCCAATTGTCGCTGCCGATACGCGTTCATTAATTCGAGCGATACGTGTAGCTGGCTTGGTTGAACCCTTGTTTGTAGAAACCACAGCAGGGTTACCGACTGCCATATTGGGTATGGCGCAAGATCGTGATGTCGTTATTGTGATGGGTGCTGGTTCCATTGGTCAAGTGGCAGCCAATACTCGAAATTTATCAGTTCAAGGCAAATTGGAGTCATCAAATTGATGGTAAATGCCATTGAAATAGAAACAGGAAAGCTGTTGTTTAACGAGCCTATGACTCGATATAACAGCTGGCGCGTGGGCGGCACCGCTGATCGCTTATATATTCCAGCGGGCTTGGATGACTTGTGCCTGTTCCTCTCCCATGCAGTGGTCGATGAGCCAATATATTTTATTGGACTAGGATCCAATCTTCTTATTCGTGATGGGGGTATCCGAGGCACAGTAGTGTTGATGCATAACGTACTCACTGAATTAAGAATGGAGGGGGATTTGATTTATGTAGAAGCGGGTGTGACATGTGCAAAGTTGGCTAAATTTTGCGCCAAAGAGGCAAAGCTAGGTGCTGAGTTTTTTGCCGGAATCCCTGGAACTGTAGGGGGTGCATTAGCCATGAATGCCGGTTGCTATGGCAGTGAAACCTGGGGTGTAGTCAAACGTGTGAAAACTGTGGATAGACAAGGTCATTTACATACGCGGGAAGCTAAAGAATTTAAGAGTAGTTATCGTCATGTGGACATGCCAGTGGATAACGAATGGTTTGTAGCGGCATGGTTAGAGTTAGAAGAAGGCGGAGCGCATGAAGCTACGCAGAAGATTAAAGATTTATTAGCAAGGCGTTTAGCTACACAGCCGCTAAATTTACCGAATGCGGGATCTACCTTTAGAAACCCCGTCGGTGACCATGCGGCGAGGCTAATTGAAGCTTGTGGGTTAAAGGGTTATTTAATTGGTGGTGCGCAAGTGTCAGAAAAACATGCGAATTTTATCGTCAATATTGGCAATGCCAATGCGCTGGACATTGAATTTTTAATTGAACATATGCGCGCAAGCGTATTGGCAAAATTTGGTGTTGCATTGGAGCAAGAAGTAAAAGTGATCGGTGAATATGAAGTTAGATAAAAAATTCGGGAAAGTGGCGGTGCTCATGGGCGGAAGCTCTGGCGAACGAGAAGTCTCACTTAAAAGTGGTACTGCCGTGTTGCGTGCTCTCCAAGTGCAAGGAATAGATGCGCATAGTTTTGACACTTCTGAGCAACCGTTACATGACTTAGAAAATTTTGATCGCGTATTTATTAATCTGCATGGTCGTTTCGGCGAAGATGGTTGCATTCAAGGTGCGTTAGAGATGTTACACATTCCTTATACAGGTAGTGGTGTGATGGCTTCAGCTATCGGTATGGATAAATGGCGGACTAAATTACTGTGGAGAGCCATGGGTATTGTCACACCTGATTTTGAATTAGTCACAAATAACAGTGATTTTGCAGCAATAGAAGCCAAGCTTGGTTTGCCATTGTTTGTGAAGCCAGCGAATGAAGGCTCTAGCATTGGTATTAGTAAGGTAAAGCAGGCGGGTAACTTAAAGGCAGCTTACAAACTAGCTGCAGAGGCAGATCCCTTGGTAATTGCAGAAGCTTATGTCGGCGGTGGTGAATACACGGTAGGAATAATTGGCGATGGGGCCTCAGGGTACAGAGCCCTGCCCATTATTCGGATAGTGCCAAAAAATGAATTTTATGACTTTGAAGCTAAATATCTGCGAAATGATACTGAATATTTATGCCCATGTGGCTTAAGCGCAGAAAAGGAAACTGAAATTCAACAACAAGCTTTGCTGGCATTCGATGCCATCGGTTGTAAAGGTTGGGGTCGGGTTGATTTCTTAATGGACGAGGCCGGTCAATATTATTTCTTGGAAGTAAATACTAGTCCAGGTATGACAGATCACAGCTTGGTGCCGATGGCTGCCAAGGCTGCGGGAATTAGTTTTGAGCAGTTAGTGGTTCGAATTTTGGAGCTGGCTAATGTGGCATAAACCGAGCGTATTGAATTGGGTAGCTAATCTACTATTAGCCATATGCGTACTGATTATGTTGTATGCGATGCTGTTCGCTGTGGTGCATTTACCCATTTTTCCTTTGCGTGAAGTGGAAGTGGAAGGTCAGTTAAGTCATGTCAGCCGTGAGCAGATTCAATTGATTGTGGCTAAGCATTTAAAGGGGAATTTCTTTACTTTAGATTTAATTAAAGCCCGAGATGCATTTGAGAAGTTGCCTTGGGCCCGTCATGTCAGTTTGCGTCGCCGCTGGCCTGATAAGTTAGAGGTTTCAATTGAAGAGCATCAGGCCTTGGCGCGTTGGGGTAGTGTTGCCTTAGTCAATTCCCATGGAGAACTGTTCCATGCTGCTTCAGGTAGTGATTTGCCAGTATTTTATGGACCAGGTGACGGTGTAATGGAAGTGGCATCTCAATACACTGAATTTAGTAAAGCTTTGAAACCAGCAAACTTGGAAATTAGTGCGCTTACGTTGACGCCCAGACGTGCCTGGCAAGTCACTACTTCTAATGGCATGGTGATGGAGTTGGGTCGAGTAGAAATGCAGACAAGATTAGAAAAATTTGCCGAGGTATACACGACAACTATTGCTGGACTAAATAAAAGAATTAGTTATGCAGATTTACGTTACCCCAATGGCTTTGCAGTACGCAGGCCAACAGAAGCAATGAAAAGTAGTGATAAAAAGTCGAGTAATACCATTAAAAAACAAGCCGTGAGCTAACCACGGAGGGAGCAAGCAATGAGTAGAGTCAAAGAAGATAAGAATTTAATCGTAGGGCTGGATATCGGCACATCAAAAATTGTCGCTATCGTCGCCGAGTTGCAGCCAGAGGGCACGATTAAAGTCATCGGACTGGGGCAGCATAATTCGCGGGGCCTTAAAAAAGGTGTGGTGATTAATATTGAATCAACCATGCAGTCCATACAGCGGGCTTTAGAAGAAGCTGAGCTAATGGCTGATTGCAAAATCAATAATGTATTTACCGGAATCGCTGGTAGCCATATTAAGAGTTTGAACTCTCATGGCATGGTCAAAATTAAAGATGCTGAAGTGTCGCAGATGGATGTGGATCGTGTAATTGAAACTGCACGAGCTATTGCCCTGCCAGCTGATCAGCAAATTTTACATATTCTGACACAAGAATTCATTATAGATGGCCAAGAAGATGTTCGCGAACCACTGGGCATGAGTGGCATGAAGCTAGAGGTCAAAGTGCACATTGTGACTGGCGCTGTTGCGGCTGCGCAAAATATTGTTAAGTGCATTAAGCGTTGCGGTATCGAGGTTAGCGATTTGATTTTACAACCGTTAGCTTCAAGTCTTGCTGTGCTGACTGAAGATGAAAAAGAATTAGGAGTCTGCCTAGTGGACATAGGTGGCGGTACTACTGATATTGCCGTGTTTAAGCAAGGAGCTATTCGCCATACCGCGGTAGTGCCGATTGCGGGAGATCAAATGACCAATGATGTGGCGGTGGCATTTCGTACCCCAACTCAGTCAGCTGAAGATATCAAAATTAAACATGGTTGTGCATTACGCCAATTAGCCGACCCACGTGAAGTAGTCGAAGTGCCAGGTGTGGACGGCCGTGAACCGCGCCAGTTATTAGTGCAGACTTTAGCTGAAGTGCTAGAGCCGCGTGTAGTGGAATTGTACGAGCTAGTGTTAAACGAATTGCGCCGTAGCGGCATGGAGGAAATGATTGCTTCTGGCATCGTTATTACTGGCGGTTCCGCCATGATGCGTGGCATGGTCGAGTTAGGTGAAGAAATATTTCATATGCCAGTGCGTCTAGGTATGCCACGCCATGTGGGAGGTCTATCTGAAGTGGTCAGTAACCCACGTTACGCAACCGCTGTTGGTTTAGTGTTAATGGGTAAGCAACAGTTAGAACGTCATTTAAGCGGTCAATTAGAGTCGAATTCATTTGCACGCATTATGGACAAAATGAAAAACTGGTTTCAAGGTAATTTTTAAGTAGTGAGTTAGTGGTAGGCAGGGGTAGGTAGCTTAGAGGCTTTAGTTTTTAGTTGCGAGCATCAACTAAGGGCTATCGAATAAGGGTTATCAACTTTATTTGGTTAAATTAAAAAAAGAGGGGATTTATTATGTTTGAAATTATGGAAAAAAATTCGCAAGAAGCAGTTATTAAGGTCATCGGTGTAGGTGGTTGCGGCGGTAACGCAGTTGCACATATGATTGAAAAAAGCGTTGGCGGAGTAGAATTCATTTGCGCCAATACGGATATGCAGGCATTGAAAAAGAGTCAAGCCAAAACTATTTTACAAATAGGTGAGGCAATGACTAGAGGTTTAGGCGCTGGTGCTAAACCAGAAGTAGGTCGTGATGCAGCACTTGAAGATCGCGATGCGATTGCAGAGCTCATCGAAGGTGCTGATATGTTGTTTATTACAGCAGGTATGGGTGGTGGCACAGGTACAGGCGCTGCACCTGTCATTGCACAAATCGCGAAAGAAATGGGAATTCTGACAGTGGCAGTGGTCACTAAGCCATTTATTTTTGAAGGAAAGCGTACCAAAGTTGCAGCCGATGGTTTAGAGGAATTATCTAAACATGTTGATTCTTTGATTGTGATTCCGAACGAAAAGTTAATGGAAGTGCTAGGCGAAGATGTGCCATTTTTAGAAGCTTTCAGAGCCGCCAATGATGTCTTACATAATGCAGTTTCTGGCATTGCTGAAATCATTAATTGTGCAGGTACTGTTAACGTTGACTTTGCCGATGTACGCACCGTAATGAGCGAAATGGGTATGGCAATGATGGGTTCTGCTCTAGCAACCGGTCCAGATCGTGCACGTATTGCAGCTGAGCAAGCGGTAGCAAGCCCATTGCTTGAAGATGTGAATCTAGCAAATGCACGCGGTGTCTTAGTAAACATTACTACCTCTAGCTCTTTCAAGATGAAAGAGTACTATGACGTAATGAATACTATCAAAGCCTTCACAGCGGAAGATGCTACCGTTATTGTCGGTAACGTGTTTGATGAGTCTATGGGTGATGGTTTGCGCGTAACAATGGTAGCTACGGGCTTAACTGGGATAACACGTCGCACACAGAAACCAGTACTAGTACCTCAACAAATGGTTCGTGATGGTACGACTAATCAACCTGTTTTTGTGAGCGGCAACAGTATGATGGATGAAGATGCTCCTGCAGTATTTACTTCAAACAATCGTCGTGCCCAAGTGGAAGCAATGAAGTTGTCTGGGGTTGAAGAGTATGATATCCCTGCATTTCTGCGCAAACAAGCAGATTAAATAGCGATTAATACGATAAAATAGAGATGATCAGTAGTCGGTTCTGATTTGGACGCATTGTGATTCTTGGCAATTTATTGAGTCAATAGGCCACTATTTTATTCATTATTAAAGTTATTTTAGTCTGATGAGACTGGTAGTTATATTACGGGAGTGACGAGGCATTGATGTTAAAGCAACGGACATTAAAAAAAGCGATTAGTGCCACCGGCATTGGTTTGCATAACGGCGAAAAGGTTACTCTTACCCTGCGCCCTGCTGCAATTGATACTGGTATAGTTTTCAAGCGGGTTGATCTGCCTCAACCCAATGAGATCTTGGCGACCCCTAGTGCCGTGCATGACACCCGCATGTGTTCGGCGTTAGAGGCTAATGGTGTGCGTGTTGCTACAGTTGAACATATTATGTCGGCATTGGCTGGCTTAGGTGTAGACAACGTATATATTGATGTTGATGCAGCTGAAATACCTATTATGGATGGTAGTTCTGGCCCTTTTGTATTTTTATTGCAAGAAGCGGGCCTGCTTGAGCAGGCGGCGGCCAAGAAATTTATACGCGTTAAGAAAGTAGTGGAAGTGATTGAGGGTGATAAATGGGTAAGATTTGAGCCATATCATGGTTTTAAAGTCGACTTTACTATCAATTTCAATCATCCTGTTTTTGAGCAGTCTAGTAATAATGTGAAAATAGACTTTGCTGTGGACTCTTATGTTAAAAAAATTAGCCGTGCCCGTACTTTTGGTTTTATGCATGAAGTGGAATATTTACGCTCTAATGGATTGGCACGTGGGGGCAGTTTAGATAACGCCATCGTCTTGGATGAGTACCGTGTGCTGAACAGCGATGGTCTGCGTTACGATGATGAGTTTGTAAAACATAAAGCCCTAGATGCTATTGGTGATTTACATATGCTTGGGCATCCCATTTTAGGAGCATTCCATGCATATAAATCAGGTCATGCCCTCAACAACAAGTTATTACGTGCGCTGTTAGCGGATGCTTCTGCTTGGGAATTTATGACTTTTGATAAAGTCGAAGATGCTCCAAGTGAGTTTTTGGTGCAAAATCAACAATTAGAATCACAGCTAATTTATTAAGATAGATTGAGTCGATGTGCTTAATAGACAGCTAAGCGTAAACTGAGATATTCACTATCAACGTTATGTTTAAGGTAGTTGTTAAAGGAAAGGTCGTGTAATGTTAATTATCCGTCTTGCATTAATGCTCATGATTATTACAGCGATGGTGATGCTAGGGATGTATTTGTTGTTTGAAGATAAAAAATATCTACTGTATTTTAAAAAATTGCTTACCTACAGCTTATTCTTGCTGTTATCAATCGCCGTACTTTTTATGTTACGGCGAATACTTTAAAGTTAAATTCCTTATGTTTAGACGTATCATTAATACAACATATCGATTAAAACACCGCGCACTAGTTTTATTACTTAGTTTAGTTGCCATGGTGTTTTCTCAATCAGTCTGCGCCATGTCGGATGCCGTTTTATTTCAACATGCACGGGAAGCTTATAACAGCAGAAATGAATCTGCTTTAGCCTTAGATGCTAAACAGTTAAATTTGCAGCAATATCCATTAGCCCCATATGCCGATTACTGGTTGATGCTTCTGAAATTAGACCAGACGCGTGATGAAGAGGTACAAAATTTTTTAGCTAAATATATCGACTTGCCGTTTGCCGATCGTGTTCGTGGCGAGTGGTTGAAAAAGTTAGCTAAGCAAGGCAATTGGCAGTCATTTTTTGAAGAATATGCTGGTTTACAACATGAAGATGTCGGGTTGCAGTGTTATGCCTTATTAGGTCACGCCCAAATTGGGGATATTAATATTGCCGATGCCAGTAAAAGCTTATGGATGAGCACTGTAGATTTGCCAGCGAACTGCAATACGCTATTTGATCTCCTACAAAAAACGAATGTGCTTACTGAGGACGATATTTGGATTCGGTTTAGATCAGCATTGCAAGAAGGTCGGCTTAGTTTCGCCAAAACCATCATTGCACGATTGCCCAATATCGATATCAGTGAAATTAAGTGGCTGGATGTTGCCAATCAGACACCCCAACTGATATTAGATGGTAAATTTGCTGCTAAAAAAGATGTTTCGATAAATGCACGGCTCGTCATTGAATTGCAATTGTTTGCGCTAGACCGTTTGGCGCGAATTAGGCTGGATGATGCTGTAGGCCTCTACAAAGGTATGGAGGATTCACTGTCAGCGCATGATCGCTTTTATGGATGGGGCGTTATTGCCTATCACGCGGCGCGAGCACACCATCCACAGGCGCTTGAATATTACGCCTTGTCATCAAGAGAAGTGTTAGATAAAGAGCAACTTGCATGGCAAGTTCGTGCTGCATTACGTGTCGAAAATTGGCCTAGGGTGCTTAGCGGAATTGCTGCCATGTCACCTAAACAAATGGATGAAAGTAGTTGGCGTTATTGGAAAGCACGTGCATTAAAAGCAACAGCATCCAAAAATAGCAGACAACTCTCGGAGGCGAATGCAATCTTTAGTCGTCTATCCACAGAGCGGCATTATTATGGCTGGTTGGCTGCCGACGAGTTGGACACGGTAATCACTAATCCTGAGCAAGCCGACACGGTTACTGACGTTGATGTAAATGTAATTGCTCTTAACCCTGCTATGAAGCGCGTAGTGGAGTTTCAGCACTTAGATATGCGGTGGGAGGCAAGGCTTGAATGGTTATGGGCTACACGTAATTTTGATGATCAGCAGTTACTGGCAGCAGCAGAGTTTGCGTCGCGCCAAAAGTGGTATGACATAGCTATTATTACTGCTGACAACACACAGCAGGTGCATGATTATAAATTGCGTTATCCAACCCCATACCGCGACTTAATCCACACCTCAGCGAGTAATGCTCAAGTTGACGAGGCATGGGTGTATGGATTAACTAGGCAAGAAAGCCGTTTTATGCATTATGCGAAATCTGGGGTTGGTGCTTCAGGTCTTATGCAGTTGATGCCGGCTACTGCAAAGTGGGCGGCGCATCGTATGGGTATGCATGATTATCGTAACGAGATGATCCACAATTTAAATACCAATATTGCACTTGGCACCTTCTATATGCGCCACACATTAGATTTGATGGACGGTCAAGCTGTTATGGCGACAGCGGCGTATAACGCGGGACCAAGTCGCGCAAAACAATGGATGGGTAAAAAGCCTCTAGAGGCCTCAATTTATATTGAAACCATCCCTTTTCTAGAAACAAGAACTTATGTGCAAAAAGTCATGGCTAATGCGCATTTCTATGCGCTACGCTTAGGCACTAAAGTACAAACACTGAAATCACGTTTAGGGGTAGTTCCTGCAAGCAACAAGGCTGAAGTGATGACGGCAGAGATTGAATAATTTAAAAATAGGGTGTTACATGCAATTAAAAGAAATATGTATATTGGGTGGTTCAGGTTTTGTTGGTAGTGCAATCGTTGCGAAATTAGATGCTATGGGCTATTCAGTCAAAGTGCTGACACGCAGATGCGAGACTGCTAAACACTTATTGCTATTACCTAATGTGGAAGTGATGGAATGTAATGTGTTTGACCATCAATCACTAAATAAAGCGTTAAGTGGCGCATATGCGGTGATTAATTTGATTGGCATTTTGCACCAAAATCGTCACAACACCTTTGATAAGATGCACCATCAGTTTCCTCTTCAATTGGCTAAAATCTGCTTGGAACTTGGTATACCACGCTTACTTCATATGAGTAGTTTACGTGCGGGAAACCTTGCTCCTAGTTTATATTTGCGGTCTAAAGGTGCTGGAGAGGCGGCATTGTTGGAATTATTAGACACATCTAAAGGGACTAAATTAAATCTCACTGTGTTTAAACCATCCGTCATTTTTGGCCGTGGTGATGGCTTTATTAACCTATTTGCCAGTCTAATTAAGATTGCACCAGTGATTATGCTTGCTAAACCACAAGCTAAATTTCAGCCTGTCTGGGTAGAAGATGTGGCGACTTGTTTTGCAGTCAGCCTTGAGAAAACCTCTACTTATGGCCAAACTTATGAACTTGCAGGCCCAAATGTATATACTTTTCGTGAACTAATATTGGATGTAATGCGTGTCTTAGGTAAAAAGAGGCTGATTATTGGTTTGAATGATTGGTTTTCCTATCTTCAAGCGGGGTTGCTAGAATTAATGCCAGTTCAGATCATGTCACGTGATAATGTACGTTCAATGGAAGTAGATAGTATTAGTAGTTCTAGTTTCCCTGCAGTATTTGGCATAGTACCCACTTCCTTAGCAGTGGTGATGCCTGAGTACTTAGTTAATGCCAATACACGTGGTGCTTATGATCGCTATCGTAGTTTAGCTGCGAGATAAACTGACCATCATGCAAACCTATCTAGTCGGTGGTGCGGTTCGCGATGAGTTGCTTGGCTTTGCGGTGAAAGATAAAGATTATGTCGTGGTTGGATCTTCACCAGAAGAAATGATCGCCTTAGGATATCGCCCTGTAGGTAAAGACTTCCCCGTTTTCCTTCACCCTCATACCCGTGATGAATATGCGTTAGCGCGCACAGAGCGTAAAACGGCTAAAGGCTATAAAGGGTTCACTGTTCACGCCTCAGCCGAAGTGACATTGGAACAAGATTTAGCGCGCAGGGATCTCACAATTAATGCAATTGCAAAAGATAATAATGGGCAGTTAGTCGATCCTTATAACGGCTTACTTGATATTCAATCAAAAACACTACGCCATGTGAGTGAGGCCTTTGCTGAGGATCCAGTTCGTATTCTTCGTGCAGCACGTTTTTCAGCCCGTTTAACTGAGTTTAAGGTTGCTCCAGAAACGTTGGTTTTAATGCATAAAATGACTTCTGATGGAGAGGTTGATGCATTGGTTGCTGAGCGCGTTTGGCAAGAATTAGCAAAAGGCTTAATGGAGGCCAAGCCTTCGCGCATGTTTGATGTGTTGCGAGCATGTGGTGCTTTGCAAAGAATATTGCCAGAGTTAGATCGTTTGTGGGGCGTTCCGCAGCCGGCTCAACATCATCCTGAGATTGATTGTGGGTTACATGTGATGTTGGTGATTGATTATGCGGCTAGTAAGAATTACTCTTTAAGCGTTCGTTTTGCCGCGCTTCTTCATGATCTTGGTAAAGGAGTAACACCGACTGAGATATTACCTCGCCATGTTGGACATGAGCAACGCGGTTTAGAATTGGTCAAATCTGTGTGCTCAAGATTAAAGGTACCTAATGATTGTCGTGAGTTGGCGCTCATGGTAGCTAAATATCATGGAAAGCTTCATCAAGCATTATTAATGCAGGCTCCAGCCCTACTTAACTTTCTAATTGAGCTGGATGCCATACGCCAACCCGCTAGATTTAATGAATTCTTACTGGCTTGTGAGTCTGATTCGAGAGGAAGAGCTGGTCAAGAGAATCGTGCAACCCCCGCCGCAGACTTAATGTTGAAAATGCTTGTTGCGGCATTAAGTGTGGATGCAGGTTTGGTTGCCAGCGCTTACTCAGAGCCGGAAAAGATAAAACTCGCAGTATATGATGCCCGCCTTGAGGCGTTAAAGCTAGCATTGTAGGGGCTCAACAATACTAGCTTGGGGTAGATGGCCTTAGTGGATGCCGAGCTTATATTGAATAAAGAACTTTGCCAGATAACCTACCATACCAAACGATAAGCCGAGATAAAGTGCAAAAGTACCAAATTTACCCGCTTTAGATTCCCAAGCTAAGTGCCCGATGATAAATAACATCAACAGCATCAAAGCTGCAATGCCATATGTAGTTCCAAACTCTGTAATTTGCATTTCAGTAAAGCCAAATATAGTATTTTCCAATTCTTTCCCAGTACATTGTTATGTTGTAATTGTCGTGCCACATCAAACGTGATTCATGATTGCTTTGACAAGGGTTAAGTCACAGGGTTCAGCTGGTTTGCCAGCCCCATGGCTTGAGGGTTAGTGAGTATTGAGTAGCATATTAATTTGCTGCTGCAAGAACTCTGAGGGTTTGCGCTTAAAGCCGCTTTTTGCAAATTGCTGCCAACGTCCAGCAACAAAACATACCAACATGTTCGCCTGTGCTTCTGAATCCCCTTGGCTTCCTGATTGTGTTTGTGCAATGCGCAGACTTTGCTTGATCGTTACTTCGATTCGGTCATAAAGTTGATTCATGCGTACTTGCAATCGTTCTTCTTCGTTGACTAATGCATCGCCAATCAAAACACGGGTCATGCCAGGGTTTTTTTCAGCAAACATTAACAGCATGGTGATAATGCGATGGACTTGGCGCAGTCCGTCAGTTTCTTCACTACTAATTTTATTGATTAAGCCAAAAATCGTTTCTTCAATAAAAATAATGAGGCCTTCAAACATTTGGGCTTTACTAGCAAAATGTCGATACAGTGCAGCTTCACTTACATCTAATCTAGCGGCGAGTATGGCTGTGGTGATTTTCTCTCGTTTAGGTGCTTCTAGCATTTTAGCGAGCGTTTCTAAAATCTGCTGTTTGCGTTCTCCGGCCACTATCATCTCCTTACATTGAGGCAGTGATTATAACTTAATGTGAGTGAGCGCTAACACTTTGTTTAGTCGATAATCAACAAAAGTTGGTTTTTTTGGTTTTTTGGATACCCAGATTGTTTTCATGCCGAGGCGTTTTGCTGTCATTAAGGCAGGCAAATTATCTTCTAGTAGAATGCAGTCACTGGCGGTAGCCTTAATCGTTTTAAGTAACATCTGAAAGCCGCGTATTGAGGGCTTGGCGTGGAAGCGAGCGGATTCAACACTGAACACTAGTTCGAAACAATCGCTAATGCCCAAGAGGTCTAGTACGCGTAATGCATAGTTGCGAGGAGCGTTAGTGAACACTACTTTGCGCCCATCTAATTTTTTAAGCATATAACGAAGTCCCTGTGCCTGAATAACCATTTCTGCTAACAGGGGAAATTCGTGGGTTTTATCTAGAAAATGATAGGGGCAAAAGTGGCTGGGGTACCCGCTATGATGGCGGATCAAGCCTTTAAGTGTAGCGCCATAAGTATGCCAATAACGTTTACGTAATTGATGAGCATCACTTTCCGTTAGATTTAGCGACTCCATCATGTATTGGGTCATTCTTTCATTCATGACTGGGAAGATGTGTGCAGACGCGTCATGCAATGTATCGTCTAAATCGAATATCCAAACTCTAGACATGTTTAAATTTTCTACTATTTAGCTTTAATCAGCGTGCCTACCCCTTCGTCCGTTAAAATTTCTAGCAATAGGGCATGTTCAACACGACCGTCGATAATATGCACTGACTTGACACCACTTCGAGCGGCATCTAAAGCTGAGCTGATTTTAGGTAACATGCCGCCAGAAAGCGTTCCATCTGCCACTAAGTCATCAATCTGTTTTGGCGTTAAGCCAGTCAAGAGCTGGCCTTCTTTATCTAGAACGCCAGGCGTATTGGTGAGCAAAATCAACTTTTCTGCCCCTAAAATTTCAGCAAGTTTACCCGCCACTAAATCGGCATTGATATTGTAGGTTTCACCATCTTCACCCACTCCAATAGGGGCGACCACGGGAATAAAGTCACCACTATCCAAGAAATTAATAATACTAGGATCTATTGCTGATATTTGACCGACTTGGCCTATATCGATCATCTTATCCGGGTGATCTTTATCCTCTATCAGTAACTTATGGGCATGAATAAAATTACCATCCTGACCTGTCAACCCTACAGCTTTGCCGCCATTGCGATTGATTAAATTAACAATCTCTTTGTTAACCTGACCGCCTAGCACCATCTCAACTACATCCATGGTTTCAGCATCAGTCACTCGCATACCTTGAATAAACTCACCTTTTTTGCCGAGTTTATCTAACATTTCATTAATTTGCGGGCCGCCACCATGGACTACCACAGGGTTCATGCCAACTAATTTAAGTAAAACTACATCTTGAGCAAAGCATTGCTTGAGATGTTCGTCGGTCATGGCATTACCACCATATTTAATCACGATGGTTTTATCGAAAAAGCGCTTTATGTAAGGCAGTGCCTCGGCTAGCGTATGCGCTTTTTGGGTAGCGGTAGTTATATTTAGCATCAGGTTCTCTTCAGTAGATGAAGTACATGTCGGTTAATTCCCTGCCATTGTATCTAAAAACTCACAGTGTTTTGATGAAAACCTTAGAATTACGCTGAAAGTTATATAGCTTTTGTCTTTCTGCAGGAAGCTTTTCCACATTTTGTTCAATAAATCCGCGCTCTATAAACCAGTGCTCGGTATGTGTGGTTAGGCAAAATAACTGCTTAAAGCCTCTAGTTTTTGCCTCATTGGCGCAGAAGTAAAACAACTTATCACCGCGACCAGATCCCCTGAATGCAGGGTCTATTGCTAAGCAAGCAAACTCCGCGGTTTTTTCAGAGGTGAATGGGTATAGCGCAGCACAACCTATAATACGATTACCATGCTCCATGACGAAGAAGTGGTCTATTTCCATTTCTATACGTGCTCGCCCTCGTCGCACTAGAACACCTTCTTCTTCAAGGGGTTTTATGAGTTTTAATATGCCGCCAACATCTTCAATATTAGCCTCCCGCATATTTTCCAAACTCAGTTCAGTCACCATTGTGCCGATACCATCCAGTGTAAATAACTCTTGAATAATGGCACCGTCAATATGACGACTTATTAAATGAGTGCGTGCGACACCATGCTCACAAGCGCGAACTGCTGCGGGAAGATAGTAGTTAACATCTTCTGATATATTGATCGCTTGGTCACTTTTTGCAACAGAACTTAATAGATTCCTAGCTTTTTCTGCTGTCATTTCCCGCAATAACTCACCACGTAAATTATGGACGCCGTCACTATCCATTAAGAATATAAGTTTATCTGCATCTAGTGCGATCGCGGTGCTCACGGCGGTATCTTCTAAACTGAGATTAAAGGCGGCCCCTGTTGGTGAATATCCTAGAGGTGATAACAGAACCAATTCTCCATCATCTAGCCGTTTTTGTATGCCTACCGCATCGACTCTACGTACTTCACCAGTATTTTTTAAATCAACGCCATCCCGAATACCAAGAGGTTTTGCGGTTATGAAATTTCCGCTCGCCACTCGTATATCAGACCCTGCCATAGGCGAGTTAACTAACCCCATAGAAAGTAAGGCTTCAATTTCAACGCGTATAGCGCCGTTGGCCTCTTTCACCGCTTCCATGGCTTCATCATCAGTTACACGCAGACCGTTGATAAATTTAGGGGTGATTTTATCGCGCCTTAACCGCTTCTCTATTTGAGGGCGAGCGCCGTGTACCAAAACCAGCCTAACTTCTAAGCTGGCAAGTAGATTAAGATCATGCGATAGTGCAATGAATTGTTTTTCATCGACGACTTCACCACCAAATGCGATGACAAAGGTACGTCCGCCAAAGGCGTGAATGAAGGGTGTCGCGGAACGGAACCATTGTACAAATTCTTGTGCATCAGGTTTGTTGACAGTGATAGTGGCATCTTCATTGGTAGATGCAAATCCAAATCTATTTTCATTGCTAAATAATTCAGCCAGGGTAACATCACTTTGTGCATACAGATAGGCGGGCGTGCAGTTTAGCGCTAGTGCAATTTTCCGCAGCATTTGCTCAGAAGCACCTAGTTCACCACGCTCTATACGTGATAAATTTCCAGCATCCGCACCCACTTCCTTTGCTAAAGCCTGAAGCGTAATGTTCAATGACTTACGCCGCTTGCGTATTGATAAACCAAGTGACATGCTGTAAATAACCCTCTAATAAATGTAATATTTACAAAATAATAAACTAAATATGTAAATAAAGCAAATTATTGTATGGACGGCTGGCTACTACTTGGAATCGGTTGGTTAAAAATCGCCCCACAAAGTTTGCATGGCAGCAATGGCTGCGAGTGCAGCTGTTTCGGTGCGTAAAATGCGTGGACCCAATTGTACGGTTTGAAACCCATGTTTGATTGAAAGTGTAATTTCATCGTCGCTTAAACCCCCTTCTGCGCCGATTAACAGGTAAATGTCGCTGCTAAGCTTGGCAATAGAGTTGAGCGGATGCCTGGCATCGGGTGCAAGCGTAATTTTGATGGCGTTTTCACTGGCCGTATTAGATAAGCGGGTTAATAACTGTGAAAGGCTAATTGGTGCACTGACGGTAGGCACCAAACTTCTACCTGATTGTTCGCATGCTGAGATAGAAATATTTTGCCAATGTTCGGTGCGCTTTTCTGCGCGATCGGCAGAGAGCTTTACTAGGCTACGTTGACTGGTAAAAGGCTCTATGGCCGTGACTCCAAGTTCTACAGCTTTTTGTATAGTGAAGTCCATGCGATCACCACTAGAAATAGCTTGGAGTAAAGTCACTTTAAGAGGGGATTCATTAAACAAAGAATGTGCGGCTGTGATGTTGGCAAATACTGCATTCTTTTTAATTAAAGTCAGTTCGCATTCATAATCAAAACCATCCCCATTAAATAGAGTAGCACTATCACCAACCTTTAAGCGTAAGGCGCGGGTTGCATGTGCAGCTGCGCTGTCGGAGAGCTGAACCTCAGCACCTAAAGCTAGTGGAGTGTTAGTATAAAAGCGTAGGTTAGCCACAGATTTTTCATCTCTACAGGAAAGCAAAAGTGATAGTATAAAGATTGTGTAATAAAAAAACTAATATGACTAAGCATCAGTTTAATGAGGAGCAGAAAATGGTGAGCTTAAATACCCCTGTTTGTAATTTTGGTCAGCGCGCCTCCGATTTCAATTTACTCGGCGTTGATGGTAAGCGTTATAACTTAGCTAGTAGTGTAGGTAAAAATGGTTTGTTGGTCATGTTTATTAGCAATCATTGTCCTTATGTTAAGGCGATTAAACCTAGATTAGTAGAAGATTGCCGTGAGTTGATGGGTCTCGGCATTAATACAATCGCTATTCAAAGCAATGATACAGAGAATTATCCTGACGATTCCTATGAGCGCATGATGGAAGAGGCGAGGTTGTTTAACTTCCCCTTTCCTTATGTATTGGATGATACGCAAGAGGTAGCGAAAGCCTATGGTGCAGTTTGTACGCCAGACTTTTTTGGCTTTAATGCCGATTTGGAATTGCAATATCGCGGACGTTTTGATGCGTCTGCTCGCGGCGAGCCGCCAGTCGACAATCCTCGTGATTTATTTAATGCTATGACGCTTATCGCAGAAACGCAAAAGGGGCCGCAAAAGCAAACCCCAAGTATCGGCTGTAGTATTAAATGGTTTCCTCAAGAGTCAATTTAAATAGTAGCTATGAACACATCTCAATCTAAACTCAAATGGGGTATCTTAGGCGCTGCACGGGTCAATGAGCGTTTACTGCCAGCTATCATAGAAGCATCTAATGCTGAATTAGTAGCAATTGCCAGCCGCCGTGCGGGGGCAGCTAAGCTTACTTTGCAGAAGTATGCGCCGCAAGATACGAATGTCACTTGTTACGATGAGTTAGATGCCTTGCTGACGGATGAGCGCGTGCAAGCTATTTATTGTCCCATGGCCAATAACGAGCACGTGCAATGGGCATTAAAAGCGATTAATGCCGGCAAGCATGTGTTAATTGAAAAGCCGATGGCACTGACTGTGGCTGATATTGAGGCAATAGAAGCGGCTGCTATCAAAAATAACGTGAAAGTGATGGAAGGTTTTATGTATCGCTTTCATCCGCAACATGCACGGGTTAAGGCTATAGTTGAATCTGGCCTAATTGGTGATGTACTTTCAGCACGCGCAAGTTATTCGTTTTTAATGAAGCCGGCACGTATGTATCGAATTGCCAGTGGTTTTGAGCGGGGTGGTGGCGCTATGTGGGATATAGGCCCTTATGCTATTCATTCCCTAAGGTGGTGCTTAGGTTTAGGAAGTGATGCCAAAAACAGCCAGTCTAGCGAACCAAAATCGGTCATTGCCCACGCCAAATTTAATGAATCAGGCGCTGATATTGTGACCAGCGGTGTGCTTGATTTTGGATTAGACATTGAGGGCCGTGCTCGTTTTGGACATTTCGATGTCAGCTTTGAACGCTCACGCAAATCAGAATATGAAATTATCGGTACTAAGGGCTGGATTAAATGCCATGCCGTTTGGGTGTTTCAGAATGATGTGCCGGTCATATCATGGGCACTGGAAGATGGCACATTGACTGAAGAGCACTTTGCGCCCAGTAACCACTTTAATTTAGAAATTGAGCACTTTAGTGATTGTGTGCTTAACAATAAAATGCCGTTATTAAACTTTGTTGATGCAAAAGCCAACTGCAAGGTCATTGCAGCAACACTGCAGTCAGCATCAACGCAACGCTTAATTAATCTGGACTAAGCGAACTCTGTTAAGGGATCGATATTTAGTAGTTCAATAAATTTACTAAATTGAGTCAAGGTAAGCACACTTTTAGTCGCTAAGCACTTGCTGAAAAAGGGTATTTAAGCAATAATTTGACCTTTGTAAAAAAGCGGTTAAAAACTCAGCTTTTTGAAGAAGTCAATCAAGGTTTTGTATGATTTTCTATAGGACATGTAGATGTCTATGAAAATTGTTAAAGCCCAGCTAATTATTAGGGAGAAAACAATGGCAACACGTAAAGACCTAGCCAACGCTATCCGTGCGTTATCGATGGATGCGGTACAGAAAGCTAACTCTGGCCATCCAGGTGCGCCTATGGGCATGGCGGAAATTGCAGAAGAGCTTTGGAATCATCATTTAAGCCATAATCCAAAAAATCCTAGCTGGACAAACCGCGATCGCTTTGTGCTTTCAAATGGTCATGGCTCAATGTTGATCTATTCATTGCTCCACCTTACAGGTTACGCATTGCCGATGGATGAGCTTAAAACATTCCGTCAACTGCATTCAAAATGCGCTGGCCACCCTGAATATGGCTATGCCCCAGGGATTGAAACTACTACTGGTCCTTTAGGCCAAGGTATTGCTAATGGTGTTGGTTTTGCAATGGCTGAAAAATTGCTTGCTGACCAATTTAACAAACAAGGCCACTTTGATGGCTTCAATCAAGCCATTGACTACAATATTGTGGATCACCACACTTATGTATTCTTAGGTGATGGTTGCATGATGGAAGGTGTATCTCATGAAGCTTGCGCCTTAGCTGGTACTTGGGGTTTGGGTAAACTAACCGCATTCTGGGATGACAATGGTATTTCTATCGATGGTCACATTGAAGGCTGGTACACGGACGATACAGCTAAACGCTTCGAATCATACGGTTGGCATGTTCAATCTGTAGATGGTCATGATGTTGCTGCTATTGGGAAAGCGATTGACGCGGCTAAAAAAGTAACAGACAAGCCATCATTAATCTGCTGTAAAACAGTTATTGGTATGGGTTCACCAAACAAATCAGGCTCACATGATTGCCATGGCTCTGCTTTAGGTTTAGAAGAAGTTGCCGCAACTCGCGCTAATATCGGTTGGGCACATGAGCCATTTGTAATTCCAGCTGATGTCTATGCTGGTTGGGATGCGACAGATAAAGGTGCTGCTGCTGAAGCGGCTTGGAATGCTAAATTTGCAACCTATAAAGCAGCTTTCCCAGCTGATGCGGCTGAGTACTCTCGTCGTATGGGCGGTGAATTACCAGCTAACTGGAAGTCAGCTACTGATGCAATCATCGCTGCAACTAACGATAAAGCGGAAGCTGTTGCAACACGTAAAGCTTCACAAAATGTTATCGGCGCGTTAGCACCTTTATTACCTGAATTCTTAGGTGGTTCAGCTGACTTAACGGGTTCTAACTTAACTTCATGCAGTAGCTTTGTGCATGTGGATGCTAAAAAGCCAGGTAACTATATTTCATACGGCGTTCGTGAATTCGGTATGTTCGCAATTATGAACGGTATGGCATTGCACGGTGGCTTAATACCATTTGGCGGCACATTCCATATGTTCTCAGACTACGCGAAAAGTGCATTACGTATGTCTGCATTAATGAAACTACGTACAATTGCTGTATTGACTCATGACTCTATCGGTCAAGGTGAAGATGGTCCTACGCATCAACCAATTGAAAATACTGCAGGTTTGCGTTTAATTCCAAATATGGATGTATGGCGTCCTGGTAATTCAACTGAAACTGCTGTTGCTTGGGTAGCGGCTGTTGAGCGTAAAAATGGTCCATCTAGCTTAGTATTAAGCCGTCAAAACGTTCCAGGCATGAAGCACGAAGCAGCACAGTTTGATTTAATGCGTAAAGGTGGCTATGTGTTATCTGATGTGTCAGGTAAAGCAGACGTAATTATTATTTCCAATGGTTCAGAACTTGAATTAGCCGTTAAGGCAGCTGCAGAATTGAATGCAGCGGGGACTAAAGTACGCGTAGTTTCTATGCCTTCAACTAATGTATTTGATCGTCAAGATAAAGCATATAAAGACAGCGTGTTAACAGCTGGCGTAAAACGCGTAGCGATTGAAGCCGGTGTGACTGACTTCTGGCGTAAATATGTAGGTTTAGAAGGTGCTGTGGTTGGTATTGACACTTTCGGTGAGTCCGCTCCTGGTGGTGTTTTATTGAAACACTTCGGCTTTACGGTTGAAAATGTAGTGGCGACTGTTAAATCTATTCTTTAATTTAACGGGCTCTGTATTTAATACAGCCAACTAGGCTGATTTATTAAGGCACCCCAGATTGGGGTGCCTTAATTTTTTTATACAGTCATTTATATATGTGTTGTTGGTTTTATTTAAAAAAACTTAGGAATTATCATGGCAATTAGAGTCGCAATTAACGGTTATGGACGTATCGGCCGTATGGTATTACGTGCTTTATACGAATCTGGACGTAAAGATATTGAAATTATCGCCATCAATAGCGCTGGCTGTGATTCTGAAAGCAACGCGCATCTCACGCGATATGATAGTACGCATGGCCGTTTCGCCTTTGAAGTGGGTGTAGATGGGGATGACATGATTATCCAGGGTCGTAAAATTAAAACTTTTGCAACGCGTAATCCATCTGAATTGCCGTGGCGTGACCTAGCTATTGATGTCGTCCTGGAATGTACGGGAGCTTTTAACAGCAAAGCCAAATCTCAAGCCCATATTGATGCAGGCGCTAAAAAAGTACTGTTATCAGCACCAGGGGATAAAGATATTGATGCCACTGTAGTGTATGGTGTAAATCATCAAGTGATTAAAGCCATTCATACTGTAATCTCTAATGCTTCTTGTACCACCAATGGCTTGGCGCCAATGATACAACCTTTGCATGATAGAATTGGCGTGGTCAATGGGTTGATGAATACCATTCACTCTTATACTAATGACCAAGTACTGATAGATTCTCATCATTCTGATATGCGTCGAGCACGGTCAGCGACTACTTCGATGATACCAACTAAAACGGGTGCCGCTGCCGCGGTAGGCTTAGTACTTCCAGATCTCAACGGCAAACTAGATGGTTTTGCCATTCGTGTGCCAACCCTTAATGTGTCGCTAGTGGACTTAACTTTTACCGCTGCACGACCAACCACAAAAGAAGAAGTTAACCATATCATGCATGAGGCGGCGAGCCATGGTCCTTTAAAAGGCATCTTGTCTTATAACGAAGCGCCGTTGGTATCTATTGATTACAACCACACCAGTTATTCATCCAATTTTGATGCAACCTTAACTAAAGTGACTAATGATGGTTTGTTGGTCAAAGTGTGTGCTTGGTACGATAATGAATGGGGTTTTAGCTGTCGTATGCTTGATAATGCTGTAGCAATGATGACCGCCAAATAATTCGCATTAAGTCAATTGAAAGGAAGCTGAGATGAGCATTATTAGAATGGCTGATTTGGATTTAAGCGGACAGCGTGTGCTAATACGTGCTGATCTTAATGTGCCGGTAGCATCAGGCAAAGTCACGTCAGATGCACGCATCACTGCTTCAATGGCCACCATAGAGTTTGCACTTAAAGCTGGGGCTTGTGTGATGGTGACTTCCCATCTAGGTCGTCCAGAAGAGGGTGTTTATTCTGAAGAAAACTCACTCAAACCTGTCGTAGAGGTCATCTCGACTAAACTTAAACAGTCGTTTGCTATTACTAAGCCAGTTCGTTTGATTAAAGACTGGGTGAATGGTGGCTTTGATGTGGCGCCAGGTGAACTAGTAATCCTAGAAAACTGCCGCTTTAATGTGGGTGAAAAAAGTAACAATGACGACTTGTCAAAAAAGTATGCAAAACTATGCGATATCTTTGTTATGGATGCCTTTGGCACTGCGCACCGAGCTGAGGCTTCAACGCATGGTGTGGCTAAGTTTGCTCCAGTAGCAGCAGCCGGTATTTTATTGGTGAATGAATTAGAAGCATTGACTAAAGCTTTACATAGTCCGGCGCGCCCTATGGTCGCTATCGTCGGCGGTAGCAAAGTTTCGACCAAGTTAACAGTATTAGAAAGCTTAGCCGATAAGGTTGATCAAATGGTAGTGGGTGGCGGTATCGCTAATACTTTTCTTAAAGCTTGTGGTTTTGAGGTAGGCAAATCGTTATGCGAAGATGATCTGGTTCCTGTCGCACGCACCTTAATGGAAAAGATGTCACAAAGAGGTGCAGCGGTGCCGATCGCTGAAGATGTGGTTTGTGGAAAGAAATTTGATGCCAATGAAGTCGCTATCAGTAAAGACGTTGCTGATGTAGAGGTGGACGATATGATTTTTGATATTGGCGCGAAATCTGCTTTAGCGATAGCTAAGATTATTGAAAATGCAGGCACCGTAGTTTGGAATGGGCCAGTGGGTGTGTTCGAGTTTGACCAATTTGGTAGCGGCACTAAAACCATTGCCTTGGCCATTGCAAATACTAAAGCTTTTACCCTGGCTGGCGGCGGGGATACGATTGCCGCAATTCAGAAGTATGGTATTGAAAGTAAGATTGATTATATTTCAACTGCAGGAGGTGCATTTTTAGAGTTTTTAGAAGGCAAGAAATTGCCTGCTGTCGAAGTACTGGAATTACGAGCCGCCGAGTCTAACTCTTAAATGCAAGAGAGCTATTAAAGAGACTAGATAAAAATGGGGCGGAAAGCCCCTTTTTTATCTAGATGTGAATACAGCAAAAAGGTAAACAATGTCCTTAAGAAAAACTAAGATTGTGGCCACATTAGGCCCATCTTCGAGCAGTGAAGAAATGCTGGCGCGTATGATTACAGCCGGGGTTAATGTCGTGCGCCTAAACTTCTCACATGGGTTGGCAGCAGACCACATTAAACGTGCTGAAACCGTACGTGCCATATCTGCCAAGCTGAATCGCCCCATCGGTATCCTGTGCGATTTACAGGGACCTAAAATACGTATCGGCAAATTTGCGTTGGGTAAAGTGAGTTTAAAGACTGGTGACCTATTTACCCTAGACGCAGCCTGTGAATTAGGTGACCAACACCAGGTTGGTCTCGATTATAAAACCTTGCCGCAAGAGGTGAACTCCCAAACAATATTGTTGTTAGACGATGGTCGCATTAGTATGCAGGTAGATCGCGTGATTGGTCATAAAATTCATTGCGTGGTGCTCAGTGGCGGCATGCTCTCTGATAGTAAAGGGATTAACCGTCAGGGTGGAGGCTTATCCGCAGAGGCTTTAACTAAAAAAGATCGTGAAGACATTAAAACGGCAGTGGCGTTAGAGGCTGACTATATTGCAATTTCTTTTCCAAAATCAGCTGATGATGTAAGGTTGGCACGCCGTTTGGTAGAAGAGGCTGGTGGCAACGCAAGCATTATTGCCAAAATTGAGCGGGCTGAAGCCATACAAAACCTAGAGTCCATCATAGAAGCTTCAGATGCCATCATGGTCGCACGCGGTGATTTAGGTGTAGAGGTAGGGGATGCTGCTGTGCCTGGCCTTCAAAAACGCATGATCCGAATGGCGCGGGCACAAAATAAGTTGGTGATTACTGCAACTCAGATGATGGAGTCGATGATTACCAGTCCGATTCCCACCCGTGCAGAAGTGTCTGATGTCGCCAATGCTGTGTTAGATGGAACAGATGCTGTGATGCTGTCGGCAGAAACTGCCGCTGGGCAATATCCCCTAGAAACCGTGCAAGCAGTTCACCGAGTGGTGATTGAGGCTGAGAAAGAGTACTTTAGTCAGCAACATGTGCAAAAACTTGATCAGGTGTTAATCAAAACAGACGAAGCCATTGCGGCTGCCGCTATCTATACGGCAAAGCACTTAAAAATTAAGGCGATTGCCGCGTTGACTCAATCGGGCAATGCTGCGCAATGGTTATCGCGTGCCGATGCCGAAGTCCCTATTTACGCGTTGTCTCCAAACAAGCATGCACGCCGCAAGTTAACGTTGCATCGTGGTGTTTATCCATATCCGATTGAACAAGAAAACAAGAACCGCGATGAAATTTTGCGTGATATGGAACAAGTACTACTCCAAGAGAAGGTGGTCAATGCTGGCGATTTAGTCTTACTGACTTTTGGTGAGCCGATTGGCAGTCAAGGGGGCACCAACACACTTAAGATCATTAAAATTGGTGAAAATAGACGGAGTTAATGTCGATGATTTATGTGATGCTGGGGAGCAAAGACATAGGTAAACTAATGCTACGCCTTTATAATAGCCAATGAACAAGTAATTTATAATTTAAATGATGACTATGAATAAGCCTTTGTTAGAAACAACGATTAACAGCCTAAAACGTATACACCAAGGCAAGGTGCGCGATATTTATGATATCGATGCCGACACGATGCTTTTGGTGAGCACGGATAGACTGTCAGCGTTTGATGTGATTTTACCTACTGGAATAACTAATAAAGGTGCCATGCTGACACAGATGGCTAATTTCTGGTTCGAGAAGCTTAAAGGGGTTGTGCCTAATCATTTGACTGGTATTGATCCCACCAGTGTAGTCACAGATGTGGCTGAAAAATTACAACTAAAAAATCGCGCAGTGGTTGTTAAAAAATTAAAAGCTTTACCCATTGAATCTATCGTTCGTGGCTACCTAGCAGGGAGTGGCTGGAAAGAATATGTGGCCAAAGGCACTATATGCGGCATTCAACTCCCATCAGGATTGCAAGAGGCTTCCAAGTTGCCTACCCCTTTATTTACACCATCTAGCAAGGCTGCTGCGGGCGAGCATGATGAAAATATTAGCTTGAAACAGGCAGAAGATTTATTAGGTGTGGAGATGTGTGCACAGGTAGCTAAGGCCAGTATTGCATTGTATGAGCAGGCCGCGTCTTATGCGTTAACGCGCGGAATTATTATTGCTGATACTAAATTTGAGTTTGGCCTAGATAGCCACGGTGTGTTACATGTGATGGATGAAGTGCTAACGCCTGATTCTTCACGTTTCTGGCCAGCAGATAGTTATGAGGTTGGAAAAAATCCACCTAGTTTCGATAAGCAATATGTGCGCGATTGGTTAGAAAGTACAGGATGGAACAAAGTAGCTCCAGCTCCAGTTTTGCCAGATGATGTGGCAGATAGAACGAGCGCTAAGTATATGGAAGCGTTTGAGAGACTCACGGGTAACCCCCTTCATCTAGATTAAATCAGTCCTAAAGTAGTACTGCAAATTGACCATCAATAGCTTAAATTAAGCTAAGCCCTTAATTTAATTGGGCCGTTTGATATGCTTATGTCAATGGCTTGCTATAATTGCGACTCAAAATTAATCCTCTAGGAATAAGTAATGTCATTAAACAATGTGCCAACCGGTAAAGATGTTCCCAATGATTTTAATGTGATCATTGAGATCCCGATGCAGGGTGACCCGGTCAAGTATGAAGTTGATAAAGATAGCGGTGCTATTTTTGTGGATCGTTTTATGGGTACTGCCATGCAGTATCCTACAAACTATGGTTATGTGCCGCATACCTTAGCTGACGATGGTGACCCAGTAGATGTATTGGTAATGACCCCTGTACCATTAATTCCAGGTGTGGTTGTGCGTTGCCGTCCATTAGGTGTGTTGCTTATGGAAGACGAGGCTGGACTAGATGCTAAAGTGTTAGCTGTGCCAGTAGAAAAAGTCTGTGGTTTATATGGGCACTTAAAAACCCATGCTGATGTATCAGATTGGCGCCTTAATATGATTTCACACTTCTTTGAACATTACAAAGATTTGGATAAAGGTAAATGGGTAAAGATTAACGGTTGGGGTGATATCGATCAAGCCAAAAAAGAGATTCTTGACGGTGTAGATAATTACAACAATGCCAAGGTAAAGCCAGCCTTTTAGTCGAAAGTGAGTTTTTAAGTATTGAAAAGCAGCCTAGGCTGCTTTTTTTATGTCTAAAACTACTGAAATATAAATAATGATCGTTTTTTCTTCTAAATGTCAGGTTCATGTAAGGCTCAGCATTCAATATGGCCAAATCGAAAAGTGGGAGTTTACTTTTGCATTCGATTTTTTATTAGCTGAAGGAAAATAAAGTACATGTCGCAGATTACAAGCCTTAATTTAAATAGTTCAGTAAGACTTAGTGGTTTACTGGAGTTTGGAAGAGATTATTGCAGCGATCATCTAGGACGCTTTTTTCAAAACAACTATTCACTCCCTGCATTAGCCGTGAATAAATTCGACATACCCACCAAACTTGCAACAAGAAGTGAGGAGAGTTGTTTTGCAATCTGCGTAATGATGAATAATCATATTGTAGATTTAAAATACTTTGGTGACATATTCATTGATTGGGATGATCAACTGGGAATAGAAAGTATCATGTCAGAAAAAAGTTTGAACAAGATTGACATGTTCATCAACGATCAAAGATTGCTATCCGTTATTAAGAGCTTTCAGAAGGTCAATGAAGAGATTGTGGTTGGACGTTGCACTGGCTTTGAATTCACGCCGCTCTAATTAGTTTTAGGCAGGGAAATCTGTGCTTGAAATAATGAAAAAGGCACTGAGCCTTTTTCATTATTTAACTTCACGTAATAAAACCTACATGTGTAGCAGTGGCACAATCAATAAAGCAACAATATTGATGATTTTAATCAATGGGTTGACTGCAGGTCCCGCAGTATCTTTGTAGGGGTCGCCTACGGTGTCACCGGTAACTGCTGCCTTATGCGCTTCTGAACCTTTACCCCCATGATTGCCGTCCTCAATATATTTCTTCGCATTGTCCCATGCCCCGCCACCAGTGCACATGGAAATTGCTACAAATAGTCCTGTTACGATAGTCCCCATTAATAACCCACCTAGTGCAACTGGGCCCAGTAACAGGCCTACCGCGACAGGCACTGCTACCGGCAATAGTGAAGGGATCATCATTTCTTTAATCGCAGCTGTGGTCAGCATATCGACCGCTTTACCGTATTCAGGTTTGGCGGTACCTTCCATAATGCCTTTAATTTCTCGAAACTGACGGCGCACTTCTTCCACTACCGCACCAGCTGCTCGCCCCACCGCTTCCATCGCCATAGCGGCGAACAAGAATGGAATTAAGCCGCCAATGAATAAGCCAATAATGACCATAGGGTCGCTTAAGTCAAACTTAACGTCAATACCAGCACCTTGCAGTTTGTGTGTGTAATCGGCAAATAAAACTAAAGCAGCTAAGCCTGCAGAGCCAATAGCATAGCCTTTTGTTACAGCTTTTGTGGTGTTACCTACCGCATCTAATGGGTCGGTCACATCACGCACCTCTTTTGGTAAACCTGCCATTTCAGCAATGCCACCTGCGTTATCAGTAATAGGACCATAGGCATCCAAGGCTACAACAATACCTGCCATGCTGAGCATGGAAGTCGCAGCAATCGCCACACCATATAAACCACCCAAATGATGAGAGACAAAAATAGCCACACATACTGAAAGGACAGGCCAAGCAGTTGATTTCATAGAGATGCCAATACCAGCAATGATATTGGTTGCGTGGCCGGTAGTGGACGCTTGTGCAATATGTTTAACTGGCGCGTAATCTGTTCCTGTGTAGTATTCGGTAATCCATACCAACGCTGCTGTCAGCACGAGACCCACTGCGCAGGCACCAAATAACTGGTTGGCTGAAATGGCAAGATCCCCTGCCATTAGGCCGTCTGGAAACATTTTCATGGTAACAAAGTAGAACGCGGCCAATGACAAGGTTCCAGCAACTGCTAACCCTTTATACAAAGCCGGCATCACGTTTTTCATACCAGGCGATGCTTTGACAAAAAAGCAGCCAACAATAGAGGCTACAATTGATACTGCTGCCAACATCAGTGGGTAAGACATACTGTTAGAGCCGCCATTAGTGATGAGCAGGCTACCTAATACCATAGTTGCAATTAAAGTCACCGCATAGGTTTCAAACAAGTCTGCTGCCATCCCTGCACAGTCACCTACGTTATCGCCAACGTTATCGGCAATCACTGCCGGGTTACGGGGATCATCTTCCGGTATTCCTGCTTCAACCTTGCCAACTAAGTCTGCGCCTACATCGGCACCTTTAGTAAAGATTCCGCCGCCAAGCCGCGCAAAGATTGAAATCAAGGATGAACCAAAAGCTAAACCGATCAATGGGTTTAAGTTGGTTGCTAATGGGCCGCCTAAGTAAGCATAAAATCCAGCCACACCTAACAGACCTAAACCAACCACAAGCATTCCAGTAATTGCGCCGCCCTTAAAAGCTACATCAAGAGCTGGGCCTATTCCTTTGGTGGCGGCTTGAGCAGTGCGAACGTTGGCTTTTACAGAAACATTCATGCCAATAAAGCCGCAGGCGCCTGATAAGACTGCACCAATAACAAAGCCGATAGCTGTAGTGACGTTAAGAAATATACCGATAAGGATGGCAAGAATAACGCCGACGATGGTGATTGCTTTGTACTGACGTGCCAGATAGGCCGCAGCTCCTTGTTGAATCGCGCTTGCAATTTCCTGCATACGCGCATTACCTGCTGGCAAACCTGTAATCCATTTACTCATTACCGCACCATACAACACCGCTAAAACAGCAGCTCCGATGGCAATCATTAGTTCGACTGACATGACTTCTCCCTATCTAAATTTTTTATAAATTACGCCACGTACGTCGAGGTCGTAAAAAGTTAAAATAAAACTAGTGCGATTTGAAACCAAGTGCTAAACATCTGTTGCTACATTAAAGTGGGATAACTATCTAATAATTTACTTTAAATCCCTTAAAAAATGATTTATTTATAATTGCTATTTCCGTTCGCGGTTGACTTGTTAATGATTTGTAACCGAGTTTCATTATTACACTAATAACAAGCCCTAACAACTGTTTATACCGAATGCTGGCAATCGTTCTGATAGCGTAACAATCGCTTCGGACTGCGATTAAAAATAAGAGGAATCTAACCTGCTTCATGCCTAAAGCCAATGTATTCTCGCTGAGATGGGTTAAGACCTAATCTGCTTTATTCGCAAGTTTGCTGAGAATGTCACCTAATGGAGTGCCTGATAGCTTTTTAGCCAGTTGCTGTAGTCCAACGCCAGCCTTAGCGCTGATCTTTTTGATGACTTTTGACTTGGCTTGATGGGTAGATTTCACTTGCACTTTGACGCGAATTGAAGTAACTTCACACCCTAGGTTTTCTAGCTTAATCAACAAGCTAGGCAAGAAAAGTTTAATTTTTGCCGCCACTGCATTGTTATGTGCAAATATGGTGATTTGCTGATTTTTGATAGAGCTAGCATGACTGAGTTGCGCCAAGTTATCGGGAGCAATTTCACTCCAAATTTTTTGAGCAGCTTGTGCTTCTTTAGCGTGTGCATCAAGCGCAGTGAGCCCAGGGTTGTTCAGTAAGGCGTTAAATCGCAGCATGTTGTCTACTACATAGCATGCTGGCGGTGATTAGGAACTGTATGAATATCATCTTTGTCTCAAATAAAATGGCGAAAGCAAAAACATTATCAGCGCTGCAGGTTGGCGGAATTGTGTTCGTCTTGATTTTGTTGCCAGTTTTGATTGCCTTGACATTGATTGTGCCACAGGAAGCGCCGGCGCAACAAGGGGGGCAGTCATTGATTATTGCTCAGCTTAAATATGCATTTACGAATCGACAAAAACATCTAGATGCTTATGCCACTCAATTGGGTGAGATGCAGGCACGTATTATGCTATTAGATGCACAAAGTGAAAGACTATCTAAGCTGGCCGGTGAAAAGCCAGCAAGCGCTAATAAACTTGCGGCACCCACAAAGCCTTTGTTAAGCGAATCATTAAAGCCAAACCGAGGTGGTCCTTTGGTGAGGGAAGCCCCTTTATCTGAGGTCGACTTGCAGGCAAAGATTACTGAGTTGATGGCGCAAATTGATACAGACACCGATCACTTTAGTGACCTAGAAGCAAAACTATTACAGAAAACTGTATTAAAGAATACATTGCCTAATCGTAGTCCAATCAATGCCGCTTTTAATTCTTCTAGTTTCGGTTGGCGGTTAGATCCATTCAATGGCCATAGAGCTTTTCATGAAGGATTAGATTTTACTGCTGTGGTAGGTACGCCTATTTTTGCGGCGGCGCGCGGTATCGTTTCATCTGCCGAGCAAACGGTTGATTATGGTAAAATTATCAAAATTGACCATGGCTTAGGCGTAGAGACAAGGTATGCGCATGCTTCAGTATTGTTAGTGCATGCTGGAGATCGGGTTGAAAAGGGGCAGAAGATCGCTGAAGTTGGCAATACAGGTCGCTCGACAGGGCCTCATTTACATTACGAAATTAGATTGGATGGCAATCCTTTAGATCCAAGAAAATATCTTAATGCAAGTAATTGAATTAATGGAAACGAGCGGCATCAATATCCTATGTTACTTTTATTGACTTGCACTTTACCAGTAGCATACGGAGCCTGATATTTATCTTTAGGGTTTTAAGCTAGGGCTGTACAACCAGAACTTTATGCTTGGAACCTAAAATTTTCACTATCAATTTTTTAATTTCAAATAATTACAAAAAAGTATTTTATTCTTTAGCGGAAAGTTCATCATTTCATGATATCCACGTTGTTCAAAAAATTATTCGGTAGCCGTAATGACAGGCTGGTTAAACAATACGCAATTAAAGTACAAGAAGTTAATGCCTTAGAACCAGCACTGCAAGCGCTGAGTGATGATGCACTAAAAGCTAAGACTCAAGAGTTTAAGCAACGCTTTAGTAATGGTGAAACATTAGACCAACTGATGCCAGAAGCCTTTGCGGTAGTTCGTGAAGGTAGTCGCCGCGTACTTGGCATGCGCCATTTTGATGTGCAGATGATTGGTGGCATGGTCCTGCACGCTGGGAAAATCTCTGAAATGCGGACGGGCGAGGGTAAAACTTTAGTAGCGACTTTACCTACTTATTTGAATGCCATTGCTGGTAAGGGTGTGCATGTCATTACTGTTAATGACTATCTTGCTAAGCGTGATGCCGAATGGATGGGTCGACTGTATCAATTTTTAGGTCTAACCATTGGCATTAATCTGTCGCAAATGTCTAGTGAAGCTAAACGTCAAGCCTACGCAGCCGACATTACCTACGGAACCAACAACGAATTTGGGTTCGATTACTTACGTGACAATATGGTGTATACCGTTGAAGAACGGGTACAGCGTAGCCTGAGCTATGCCTTAATTGATGAAGTGGATTCGATCTTAATCGACGAGGCACGTACACCTTTGATTATTTCAGGTCAAGCCGATGATAGCATTGCCCTTTATAGCCAAATTAATGGCGTGGCCTCAAAGCTAGTCGCACAAACTGAAGAAGAGGGTGCGGGCGATTTCTGGGTGGACGAAAAAGGCCAAAATGTCGTTATGTCAGAGCAAGGGCATGAACATGCGGAAGCCTTGCTGGCAGAATCTGGTTTATTATTGGAAGGCTCAAGCCTATATGAAGCATCCAATATCACGTTAGTACATCATTTGTATGCATCACTTCGCGCACAAAATTTATATCACAGAGATCAGCACTATGTAGTGCGTGATGGCGATGTGATTATTGTCGATGAATTTACTGGCCGCATGATGAGTGGTCGTCGTTGGTCTGATGGCTTACATCAAGCAGTTGAGGCTAAAGAGGGTGTGGAGATTCAAAAAGAGAATCAAACGCTAGCTTCAATTACTTTCCAGAACTTCTTCCGTATGTACACCAAACTGTCTGGCATGACCGGCACAGCGGATACTGAAGCCTATGAGTTTAATCAGATTTATAACTTAGAAACTGTGGTTATCCCTACGCACCGCCCTATGCAGCGTAAAGATAATATGGATAAAGTATATCGCACTGCACGTGAGAAGTACGAAGCAGTCATTGTAGATATTATCGATTGTAAAAAGCGTGGTCAGCCAGTTCTGGTTGGGACCACCTCGATTGAAAATTCAGAGCTGATTTCTAAATTGTTGACGGAAGCTAAATTAGATCATCAAGTACTTAATGCTAAGCAGCATGAACGTGAAGCCCATATCATTGTGCAAGCGGGTCGTCCTGGTGTGATTACAATTGCGACCAATATGGCTGGTCGAGGTACCGATATTGTATTGGGCGGCAATCCTGAGCCTGAGGTCGCGTTGGTAGAAGCGAATGAAACGCTGACAGCGGAACAAAAAGAGACGCGTTGCGCAGAAATTAAAGCGGAATGGCAACTACGTCACGATAGCGTGCTGGCTGCTGGTGGTTTGCATATTATTGGTACTGAGCGTCATGAATCACGCCGTGTAGATAATCAATTACGTGGACGCTCAGGACGTCAAGGAGACGCTGGATCCAGTCGTTTTTATCTATCCCTGGAAGATCAGTTGTTGCGTATTTTTGCTTCAGATCGCGTGTCAGCGATTATGGAAAAACTTAATATGCCAGATGGTGAGGCGATTGAGCATCCATGGGTCACACGTGCCATCGAAAATGCACAGCGTAAAGTGGAAGGCCGTAACTTTGATATTCGTAAGCAGTTACTTGAATATGACGATGTGGCTAATGATCAACGTAAAGTGATCTATGAGCAACGTAATGAATTGTTAGAAGCAACTGATGTAGGTGAAACCATTAAAGCTATGCGTGAAGATGTACTGGCTAGCATGATTGCTTCCCACATTCCACCGAATAGTGTTGAAGAATTATGGGATGTACCGAGCTTAGAAAGAGAGCTGAAATCAGAAGCCGGATTAACGATTGAATTACAAAAAATGCTGGAAGATAATCCTGATTTGCATGAAGAGACTTTAAGGGATCGTATTTTTGAAGCCTCTGATATGGCCTATGCTGCTAAAGAAGAGGTAGCTAGTCATGACGTTATGCGTCAATTCGAGCGTTCAGTCATGCTGCAGGCTTTAGACAACCATTGGCGTGAGCATCTGGCCGCATTAGATCACTTGCGTCAAGGTATTCATTTACGTTCTTATGCTCAGAAAAATCCTAAGCAGGAATATAAACGTGAAGCATTTGAGCTATTTGAGAGTTTACTTAATACGGTGAAAAGTGAAGTAACTAAAGTCACCATGCTGGTTCAAGTCAAAACAGAAGCTGATGTAGAGGCTGTAGATAAGCCAGTTGAAGTTGAAAATGTACAGTATCAGCACGCAGATTATGACGAAGCGCTCGGGGTAATAACTGATGCCGGTGATGAGTTAAGCACAAAGCCGATTATTCGTGAGGGTATTAAAGTTGGCCGAAACGACAGTTGCCCTTGTGGTTCTGGTAAAAAATATAAGCAATGTCATGGTGCTTTAAGCTAGGGTTAGCGGATTTTTTAATATGGTAGATAACACCTCATCAGAAGTTAAATCCCCTTGTATTGGCGTCTGCGCTGTGGATGAGATAAGCGGTACTTGCCATGGCTGCTACCGTACAATCGAGGAAATAAAAGCTTGGTGGGATATGGGGCCGGCTGCCCAGCAAGATTTACTGACAGTACTAGAACTTCGCCAATCTGCTAGCTTCGACGACTGATCAGACTAACCTAATTTTTTCTCGAGCAAGGTTATATAGTGCTCGGAATCTAACCCGCTGTTGTTACGCTGTGCTTGCCAAATGGTTTCAGCTAAACAATCTAATATTTCGTGCTGAGCCAGGTGGCTGTCGCCATATTTTTGTTGAAGTTGGGCGTAAATTTTAGTAATGCCTATAGGTTGATTAATACTAATTTGTTCAATCACCGACAAATGTAAGCTGAGATGCAAGAACGGATTAGTGGTACCCATTTCTGGAAAATACTGCTCATGCATGTAGCGCTCAGGGGCGTCTAATATGACATGGTACTCTGGATGCATTTGCATCACTTCAACCGCAATTTTTTCTAAGTCAGTAAGCGTCACTTGAACTTTAAACTTTTTCCAAGCATCGAATAAGAATTGTCTCGCTTGATCGCGACTGGGGTTATATAAACTCATAGCGTTCTACTTAGCTCAATTTTTTGGTAGTGCGATTAAACTGCATTATATTCTTTGGCTGCATATTCGCAGAGATCTTCGATACAACATTGGCTGCATTTTGGTTTACGAGCAGTACAAGTATAACGCCCGTGCAGAATCAGTAAATGATGGGCGTCTTGCAAAAATTCTTTTGGGATAGTCTTAAGATATTTCTTTTCAACTTCTAACACCGTTTTACCTTTGGCTAGATTAATACGATTTCCTAATCTAAATAGATGGGTATCCACGGCAATGGTGGGTTGGCCAAAAGCGGTATTTAAAATCACATTAGCGGTTTTACGTCCTACACCAGGTAGCGCTTCTAAAGCATCACGGGTATTGGGTACCTGCGAGTGATGATAGGTGATCAACATTTGGCAAGTGGCCAGTACATTTTTGGCTTTAGCGTGATAGAGACCTATGCTGTTGATATAGGACTCTAACCCATGAACGCCAAGTGCAAGGATGCTTTCTGGAGTGTTAGCCACTTGGTATAGCTTCTCAGTGGCTTGATTGACGCCTTTGTCTGTCGCTTGCGCTGACAAGATGACTGCAATCAGTAATTCAAAAGTGCTGCTATGGTGTAGCTCGGTACTAGGATTTTGAATCTCTATACTAAGACGTTTAAATATAGCAAATCGTTTATCTGCATTCATAATTAGTTAATGACTTGGTGCAATTTTTAGCAAGGGTGCTGCGGCACTGGCTTTAGCGGTATTGCGGATTTCGATCCAATTACGGATTGCGACTAAAGAGCCTAAGCCTAAAAAAGCGCCTGGCGGCAGTATTGCTAGAAGAAAGCCATGGTAATCAGGAATGACTGTCAATACAAATTGTTTGGCGGCTGGACCAAATACTAAATCAAGCCCAGAAAACAGTGTACCCCTACCAACAAGTTCACGTATACCGCCGAGCAATCCCAACACTAAAGCTAAGCCAGTTCCCATCATTAAGCCATCTAACATTGAAGGCACTGTCTCATTTTTAGCGGCAAAAGATTCCACCCGTGCTAACACTATGCAGTTAACGACAATTAATGGAATAAAGATTCCAAGTACCTTATGTAAAGGGTGAGCGAAGGCGTTAATTGACATGTCAATAATGGTGACTAGAGTAGCAATCACCAAGATAAATACTGGCACCCTAATCTCAGTGGGGACCCACTGACGTACAGGGGATACTGAAGCGTTGGACGCCGCCATTACAAGTGCGGTGGCGATACCTAAGCTTAATCCATTGACTGCGCTAGTGGTGACTGCCAAGGTCGGACATAGTCCAAGCAGTTGAACTACTCCAGAGTTCTGTTTCCACAGACCGTTGATAGTAATTTCTTTATACATACTAGTCATGGTTCATCTCGCTGCATTTGAGTGGGTAATACTGCATTGGGTGATGCCTGTTTGAACTTATAAAATAAGGTATCTTTATTAAGATCAAAGAATGTTAAAGCCTTTAATACCGCTTTGACCACTGCGCGCGGTGTGATGGTGGCGCCCACCATATAATCAAATTTCCCGCCGTCTTTTTTAACCTGCCATAAATTCGCCGGTGTTTTGGTTAAAGATTCATTATTAAATAGTTGAATCCATTTGCCATGAGCAATATCAATATAATCGCCTAACCCCGGTGTTTCTTTGTGAGTAAGAACGCGTACGCCACTTAACGAGCCATCAGAACGTATTGCAATCAGTAGCTTGATATCACCACTATAACCATCATGTGCTATGGCTTCAAGAATAACGCCGGCAGCTTGATGGTGGAAGGTAGCAATATTGGCGGTGGTAGAACTTCGGTTGCCCAGAAGTTTGCTAGGAGCAAGTTCAACGATATCAGTTAACAATGCATTATCGTAAGCACTTTCGGGAAGAATCTGTTTGAATAGAGCAAGACGTGCTTCCTTTTCGCTGGCTTCAATCGGTACACGCGTAATCTCAAAGATATAAGCTAGCAGTGCCGTTCCCACTAAAGTAAAAATGATCATAGTGACTATCGTTTTGAGTGTGTGTTTGATTATAGTTTCTGCCATAGCTCAACCTAACGGTTTTGATGACCAAATACACGGGGTTGTGTCATTGCATCAATCAACGGTACGCACATATTCATAATCAATACTGCAAAAGCTATGCCGTCTGGGTAACCGCCATAGACTCGAATTAAGTAAGTGAGTATGCCAGCGCCTGCCGCAAAGTATAATTTACCACGAGGCGTAGTGGGTCCGCTTACTGGGTCCGTAATAATAAAGAACGCACATAACATAGATGCACCATTCATTAAATGAAACATCGGGTTAGCAAAATGCGTTGGATTGCCAATATAAAAAACTAAAGAAATCATGCTGAGAGTGGCTAGAAATGTAGTTGGTAAATGCCAGCTAATAATGCGTTGCTGCAGTAAATACAAGCCACCGAGCAAGTAGCTACCAGTGATTAGTTCAGAGTCAGTAACTCTCAACTCGCTAAACAGTGGCGCTTGCATGATCTCACTGACTTCCTTTTTAAGCATCAGTTGAGTTTTTAGATAGTCGAGTGGGGTGGCTGAGGTGATGGCGTCCACTTTTACATTATCGGGTAATGTCTGGCTGAAAATATAATGTAGTTGATCCATAAAATTGAGCGGCACTTGGGCCAGGCTAAGAGGCGCAGGCCACTTGGTCATAATCAGTGGAAATGAAATCAGCAACACTGCGTAACCGACCATGGCAGGGTTAAATGGGTTGTATCCAATTCCGCCATATAACTGCTTGGCGATTACAACTGCAAAGAAAATGCCGACCACCACTATCCACCAAGGTGCTAAGGGCGGCAAGGACAAAGCCAGTAGCCAAGCAGTCACTACCGCACTCATGTCGAATAGATAAGGTTTAAGTGAGCGATGACGTATCTTAAGTAATGCGGCTTCAGCGGCAATAGCTGTAATAGTTGCCAGCGTCAGTGTGGCGAGAATGCCGCCTCCGTAGACCCATGCATAGGCAACGATTCCGGGTAACAAGGCTAGCAATACTTTAAACATAATGCAAGTCACGCTAGGTGCATCTGTAATATAGGGCGAACGGTTCAAGCGCTTATCCTCAATAGTTTAAATGCATTATTTAGTGGGACTCTTTAAATCTACAGACTTGATCGTCTCTTTGCGCAGTTCGTTAATAGCGGTAATTTCAGCCTGCACAGATGGGCTAACATTATCAATATTTCTAGGCATTACTCCAGCCGCGGCAGCGGCCAGTTTCTTAATTTCTGACCGCGCAATAGCTGCGTTAATGGCAGCTTTATTGTCTATGGCGGTAGGTTCCTTAAAGGTTGAAGAGGCTATGGTTTGCTCAGCTTCATCGTTACTTACCGCTGTCTTGCTCTCCTTGGCCTGTCGAGCGCGCTCGGCATGTTTTTGTGCGCGTTCAATTTTTTCTCGCTCGATGCGCGCTAATCTAAACTCATTACGCTCCCGCGCCAAGTCGGCGGCATTGGCTGATTTGTCGGCAGCAATAATTTCGCTTTTGGCATAGCGGTAATATTGTACTAAGGGAATATTGCTTGGGCAGACGTAGGTACAACAACCACATTCTATACAGTCAAATAAATGATAGTTACGCGCAGTTTCAAAATTATTTGATTTTGAAAACCAGTAAAGTTCTTGCGGTTGTAAGTTCACTGGGCATGCATCAGCACAGCGTGCACAGCGTATACAAGGCATCGCCTGTGGGGGCTCGGCAAATAGATCAGGTGAAGTAGCAATAATACAATTAGCGGCTTTGGTAATGGGTACTTGAGCATTAGGGAGGTTAAATCCCATCATTGGGCCACCCATAACGAAATGCTGGGTATTTAGCTTAGCGCCACCTGCAGCTTCTACTAATGACTGTAAAGGTGTGCCGAATAAGACTTCAAAATTCTGCGGGCTTGCTACATTGCCAGTCATGGTCACGATGCGAGAAATTGAGGGTTCACCAAAAGCAAAGAAACGATAAGTGGCAAGAACCGTTGCGACATTAAATACCTGTATGCCATCATCGGTTGATCGCTTGTCATGAGGAATTTCTTTGCCTAATAATAAGTGGATTAGCCGACGCGCATCACCGCTTGGGTATAGCGTTGGCACTACCCGCACTTCAATCGCACTTTGCTCAGCGCCACTGCAGGCGTTAGTCATGGCCTTGATGGCTTCCGCTTTGTTATCTTCTATCCCAATGATGCACTTTTTTGCCCCAAGTATGTATTGCATTATGTGGATGCCTTTAATGATTTCATCAGCGCGTTCGCGCATCAACATGTCATCGCAGGTTATATAAGGTTCGCACTCAGCAGCATTAATAATCAGAGTGTGCACATTAGCGTTAGTGCGTAATTTAATGTGGGTAGGGAAAGTCGCGCCGCCCAGACCGACGATGCCTGAGGTGCGTAAGTGCGTCACCAACTGGTTTTTATCGGTATTACGCCAATCAGTACTTTGTAACTTAGCCCAAGTTTCTTTGCCATCAGGGGTTAGGGTAATGCATAAGTCAGGTAGTCCAGAGGGGTGGGGAATCACTTGTTCGTCAATGGCGCTGATAAAACCTGATGTAGGTGCGTGGATAGCAGCGGAAATCGTGCCTTCAGCTTCTGCCAGCATTTGACCTTTTAGAACATGCTCACCTACTTGCACCTTAATTTTAGGCATATTGCCAACATGCTGTCGTAAGGGTAGCGTTAATTTTTCTGGTAACTGTAATTGGCCGATAGGCTTAAGTGTCGACTCACTCTTATGCTGCGGTGGATGAATGCCTCCGTTAAACTTAAACAGGTTAATTAAGGAATTATGGGTCGACTTGTCCTGCATAAAGTGCCTGACAAACTTAATCATCGCACTCACGCTGGAGCCTCATCTACATTAAACATGGCAGTTCTAATGGGGATGACTGGGTATTTCCATCGCCAGTTATTGGGTGTTTCAGCAATGGTCAACATCTCGATACAGTCGACTGGACAAGGCGGAAGGCATAATTCGCAACCAGTGCACTCATCGGCAATAACGGTATGCATCTGCTTTGCAGACCCCAAAATTGCGTCTACTGGACAGGCCTGTATGCACAAAGTACAGCCTATACATAACGACTCATCAATAAAGGCTACTGATTTAGGTTTTGGTAGGCCATGTTCGGCATTAAGTGGTTTATATTCCACGCCCATTAAATCAGACAAAGCACGAATGCCAGTATCGCCACCTGGTGGGCATTGGTTGATATCTGCATCGCCAGCAGCGATTGCCTGAGCATAAGGTTTGCAACCTGGATAGCCGCATTGACCACATTGGGTTTGCGGCAAAATTGCATCAATACGCTCGACTAAGGGGTCGCCTTCCACTTTAAAGGCTAAGGCCGAAACGCCTAAAACCAGACCAAGAAAAAGCGCAAGGCCCAGCATTATGAAGAGCGCGGTTAACATAAGGTCAAATGATTGTGCATGAGTGGTTACGACAATATCTAATATTTATCAAGGCCAGAAAAGCCCATAAAGGCTAAGCTCATTAGTGCCGCAGTCACAAGAGCAATGGCCGAACCTTTAAGCGGGATTGGTATGTCGGCGGCCTCTAGGCGTTCACGCATGGAGGCGAATAGAATGAGTACTAAAGAAAAGCCTATGGCGCCACCCATGCCAAAAAGTAGCGATTCGACAAAGCTGTGGCTAGCTTGGGCATTGAGTAAGGGAATGCCAAGTACAGCGCAGTTGGTAGTGATCAGCGGCAGGAATATACCCAATGCTTGATGCAATGACGGAAAATTCTTTCCCATCAACATCTCAGTAAACTGAACCACGCCGGCGATGATGACTATAAAGGAGAGTGTACGAAGATACTCTAAATGATTAGGCTCAAGTAAGTAGTGATTGATACCCCAGCTAGTCATGGAACCTACGCTAAGGACAAAAGCCGTGGCTCCAGCCATGCCGATAGAGGCTTCTAGTTTTTTAGAAACACCCATAAATGGACAAAGTCCAAGGATTTTGACAAGCACAATGTTATTTACAAACACTGTGCTAATTAAAATCATCATGTAATGGCCAAAATCAAAATGCATGGCGAAATATTCTTAATAAAAAACCGCGATAAAAGGGAATTTCCACTGCAATTATAACTTGTTTAGGGTTAGATAATTTGATTGAAATGTGTGGAAGTTAGGCTGTAATACAATGGGGTTGCTAGATTAGGATCTTCATAATAAACGGATAATTTCTATAATAGGCAAGCCTAAATAATTGACTACTATGGATGACTTAGTGCACTTTGTAAGTTTAGAGTTAAGCGGTATTTATTTGTAATTTTTTAAGTTAAAATGCAAGATTATAAATTGTTTAGGTTAGCTATGTTGCAAGGCAGTTTAGTTGCTATTGTTACGCCGATGTTTGAGGATGGGCAGTTAGACATACCCTCTCTACGTGCATTAATTGATTTCCATGTTGAGCAAGGTAGCGATGGCATTGTGATCGTCGGCACCACGGGTGAATCACCTACGGTAGACTTTGATGAGCATTGTTTGTTAATTAAAACTGCAGTTAGCCAAGTCAATGGTCGTATCCCAGTCATAGCTGGCACGGGTGCCAACTCTACTAAAGAGGCCATCTTCCTAACAAAAAAAGCCCAAGAGCTTGGCGTAGATGCCTGTTTATTAGTGGCTCCTTATTACAATAAGCCAACTCAGGAAGGCTTATATCAACATTTTATCGCGGTCGCAGATGCGGTTAATATTCCACAAATACTTTACAACGTACCGGGTCGTACCGCTTGCGATATCAGTAACGAGACGACGCTAAGGTTGGCGACACATCCTAATATAGTCGGAATCAAAGATGCTACCGGCGGTATTGAGCGAGGTACAGATTTATTATTGCGTGCGCCAGCTGATTTTGCTGTGTATAGCGGAGATGACGCTACCGCCCTTTCTTTAATGCTTTTAGGTGGTCATGGTGTAATTTCCGTAACGGCTAATGTTGTGCCAAAATTAATGCACGAAATGTGTGTAGCTGCTATGGCTGGAGATGTGGTGACAGCGCGTGGTATTAATGCGAAAATATTTGGGTTGCATCAAAAGTTATTTGTTGAGGCTAACCCGATTCCGGTGAAGTGGCTGTTAGCTCAAATGGGTTTGATTAAAACTGGTATTCGATTGCCATTGGTCAATTTGTCAGCTCAGTATCACCATGCGCTGCAAAGTGTTTCAAAAGACGCTGATATTTTATAAATGCATATTGCTTTGCAATCTAACGTATTTTCTTAAGAGGTTTGAATGAAAAAAATTAATACTCACCCAGCTAAAATTAAGCTTGCTGGCATACAAAAAACAGCAGTTTGCTTGATATTACTTGCTGGTTTAAGCGCTTGTGATTCCATTCCTTTTATTGACAATACTCCTGATTATAAAGGGGCTGGCCGAGTACGTCCGTTAGAAGTCCCACCAGACCTAACAGTCAATCCGACTAATGATGCTTATTCAGTACCTGGAAGCACAACCTATTCTAGTTATAGCCAAGGGCAAGAAGTACAAGAGGCTGCTGCAGAGAAAGTACTGGCAACGCCAGATGGTGTACGTTTAGAAAAAGCGGGTGGCCAAACATGGTTGGTGGTGAATGCGCCAGCAGAGAAAATATGGCCAGTAATTCATTCTTTCTGGACTGATATGGGTTTTGCTGTACGTGTAGAAAATACACAGTTAGGCATTATGGAAACTGAGTGGATAGATGCAGAAGCGATTAATAAAAAAGAAGTCGGAGATTTGGGTGATAAGTTTGATCGGTGGTTAGATAAGTTATCAGGTTTTGCCGATAAGAAAAAATTCCGTACACGTCTTGATCGAGGCAGTGAGCCAAATACCACTGAAATTTACATGAGTCATCGCTCAGTATCAGGCAAGCCTGATAATTTAAGTGTTGAGCAAAAAACGTCAGATGCTAAGGGCGCAAAAGAAGCTGACTCACAATATGTTGAGTTGGATACGGAGTTATTACGTCGCTTGATGGTGAAGTTAGGCGTAGAAGAGAAAAAGTCACAATCTATTGTTGCTTCTGCTGAGGTATTAAAGCGTGCTGAAGTAGTCAAAAAAGCTGATGGGAGCTCAACATTATTATTAAATGATCCATTTGATCGTGCTTGGCGTCGCGTAGGTTTAGCTTTAGATCGGGTTGGCTTTGTGATTGAAGATAAAGATCGTTCAAAGGGAATTTTCTTTGTACGATATGCAGACGTAGACATTGATGACACGCCTAAGGAAAAGAAAGGATTTTTGGATAACTTAAAATTCTGGGGTGACAGCAAAAAAGAAGAAGCAGTTGTAGAGCCAAAAGCTGAAGATAAGGGCGTGCTTGATAAATTGAAATTCTGGAGTGTGGATGAGAAGAAAAAAACTAATCCAGAAAAACAATATCGAGTAAAAGTGTCTGATTCTGTTCAAGAAAACAGCACCGTTGTGGCCGTGGTTGATAAAGAAGGAAATCAGGTAAATTCAAGTACTGCTAACCGTATCGTGGCGTTGATGTTTGAGCAGTTAAAATAACGCTCGATTCTTAGATTAAGTCGTTTTGGTTTAACATAATGCGTTTTTCATCACTAGGGAGCGGCAGTGCTGGCAACTCCCTAGTGGTTGCGGTGAACCAGACGAACGTTATGCTCGATTGTGGTTTTAGTATTAAAGAGGCGCTGGTGAGATTGTCCCGCCTACAACTCGAGCCGAGTGATTTAACGGCTATTGTCATTTCACATGAGCATGACGACCATGCAGGTGGCGCACTCAAGCTGGCTGCAAAGTATAAAATTCCAGTATGGCTGACTTATGGTACGCTGAAAATGGTGGAACGCTACATGCCTCGTCAGCATGATCTTGAATTAAATGTGGTTGATACTCACCAGATGTTTGCTATTCATGATATTCAAGTACAGCCATATCCGGTACCACATGATGCGCGCGAACCCATTCAATGTGTTTTCTCTGACGGTAATTTTCAATTAGGCGTTCTGACCGATGTTGGCCGAAGTACACCTCATATTGAGCAATGCTTAAGTGGTTGTCATGCCTTGGTATTAGAGTGTAATCACGATGCTAGTATGCTTCAATCTGGACCTTATAGCTGGTCATTGAAGCAACGTGTGGGTGGAGATTTGGGCCATTTAGATAATATGGATTCAGCCGGGCTTTTATCTAAACTTGATAATACTCAGTTACAGCATCTTGTTGCAGCGCATTTAAGTGCTAAAAATAATACGCCCGAGTTAGCTAGAGCAGCCTTGGCTCAAGTGCTGGGTTGTGAGCATAATTGGATTGGTGTGGCGGATCAATTACTAGGATTTGATTGGCGCACAATTAACTAAATTTAGTGCAAGCAGTATGAGTACAGTTAAAAAAAAGCCGACTAAAAGTCGGCTTTTTAATATTTCTGACTAATTGCTAATTACTTAGCAGCTTCTGGAGCAGCAGCAGGAGCAGCAGCGTCAGCAGCAGCTGGTGCAGCTTCTGGAGCAGCAGCAGGAGCAGCAGCTTCAGCAGCAGGTGCAGCTTCAACAGCAGGTGCAGCTTCTTCTTTTTTACCACAAGCAGTTAAAGCAAGAGCTAACAATGCAGCAAGTAAGATTGAACGTGTCATTTTATTTCCTTAAGGGTTTGGACTAATTAAAAAGTTTTTCGATAAAAACATTTAGATTGAACTAAATAACTATACCGAGTGGCACAAATTTTACCAGTTATTAAGAAAAAAACCAGTATATTTCATGTTTTCGTGGTGAATTATTATTATTTTATATATTTTCACGAAAAAAGAAGTAATTTAGACCTATCAGTAGTGAAAAAACGAGAATTTATTGACTGTTTACCTACTTAATCTCTCAGTGATACCTATAATGTGTCGAGTTGAAGGTAGCCTGATAAATACCAAACATAAAGTTGTTGAAATAATTGCGTATCATTCACTTGATTGGAAGTGAAGTAAGTCGAAATCAGCTGACGTTTATCTGACAATTCCTTGAGTAGTTCAGCGGACTGAGCAGAGAATGATGCGACTTCTCCATTAAGGAAGAAAGAGCACAGATCGCCTTTATTAAAGAACAGCATTTGACTTTTGAGGTCTAGGCTTATGCCGGTTTTAGCTAATTTTTCTGAAAATTTAGGTAATGCAATTTTTTTATTAGAGGTAAAAACAACATCTGCTTTTGGGTCTGAAAGATAAGTGCCAAGAAACTCGGCAACGGATTGATCTGACCATTGAATTTTTTGTAGATTGAGGCTGACTTTTGTCACCATCGCATTACTTATTTCGGCAGGATGATTTTGTAGCATCAACTCTGCATCTTGATAAATACCATCCAAACTAATCTTATCTTGATTTAACTTATCTTGCATGAATCCGAGAAACTCAATCGCTAGTTCTTGATTTTTAGGCGCTCGAAAGCCGATTGAATAGGTCATGCAATCATCCTTACCATCACTGACTGCAATGCCCCAATGCGCAAGGTGTGGAGGTAAGTAAAGCATATCGCCAGCCTCTAATAGCCACTCTTGTGCGGTATCAAAGTTTTTTAATATGCGTAAAGGTGCGCCTTCTACTAAGCTTAAGTCAGTTTGTGCGCTAATTCGCCATAAGCGTTTGCCTTGACCTTGCAGGAGGAACACGTCATAACTGTCGAAATGTGGGCCAACACCCCCTCCATTGGGCGCGTAACTGACCATTAAATCATCGAGTCTAGCATGTGGAATAAAGTTAAATTCTTGTAATAACTTACTCGCCTCTGGTAAATAATGGTTAACACTTTGAACCAGCAAGGTCCAATTATTATCTGCCGTTGGTTTTTCCGTGAGACTAGAAAAATCGTCTTCATTAAAAGGCCCGTGATTGGCTTCCCATATTCCTTTCTTGTACTTAACAATCCGGGATTGCACATCCTCCTCGCAAGCTAATCCCGCTAGCTCATCCGGATTTAATAAACCTTTGAATCCGGGAATCGCCTGTTTAATGAGTAGCGGTTTTTTTTGCCAAAACTCGGCCAAGAATGTTGTAGGTGTAATGCCACCGAGTAGTTGTAAGCTCTGATTTTTATTTTCCATTGTGTTAATTATATCTGCCCTAGCCAAAGCGCGGCCAGATATATTGGTTAAGATGGAAGCGATTGAAAAGACGGAACCATGGGTTTTGCAGTAAAATAAAAGTATGAATATCTACTCACTTGCCAATACTTTGTTATTTCAGCTTGATGCTGAGACTGCCCACGATGTGACCTTAAAGGGCTTGAACTTAGCACAAAAGGCGGGAGTGTTTCACTTATACCCAGCCCCTATTGTTTGTCAGCCTAGGCAGGTGATGGGCATTACTTTTCCGAATGCAGTGGGGTTGGCAGCAGGATTAGATAAAAATGGAGCTGCAATCGATGCTATGGCATCTCTGGGCTTTGGTTTTATTGAAGTTGGTACGGTGACACCAAGACCACAACCAGGCAATCCAAAACCTCGATTATTTAGAGTAAAGCAAGCACAAGGTATTATTAATCGCTTTGGGTTTAATAATGTAGGTGTTGATCACTTAATTGAGAATGTAAAGAGAGCGCAATACAAAGGTATCTTGGGCATTAATATTGGTAAAAACTTTGATACTCCTATGGAAAATGCAGTCGATGATTACTTAATATGCATGCAAAAGTCCTATGCGCACGCTACTTATATTACCGTTAATATTTCATCACCAAATACCAAGAATTTACGCGCCCTACAAGAAAAGTCTGCCTTATCACAATTGCTACTCACGCTCAAAGCCGAGCAGAATAAATTGGCTAATCAGCATGGTCGTTATGTACCCATTGCCTTAAAAATAGCCCCAGATTTAGCCATTGAGCAAGTGAATGAAATTGGAGATTTGTTGTTAGAGCATAAGATTGATGGAGTTATTGCGACCAATACGACTTTGTCACGCGATGGCGTCCAAGGAATGGAGCATGCAGAGGAGACGGGTGGTCTATCTGGTGGACCAGTGCGTGAAAAATCCACTTTAGTTATTCAACAGTTGTCGCAGCGTTTACAAGGGACATTGCCCATTATTGGTGTGGGTGGTATTTTATCTGGTGCGGATGCGGTGGAAAAGGTCGCCTCTGGTGCGAGCTTAGTACAGGTTTATAGCGGCTTAATTTATAAAGGTCCGCAACTAATTCGCGATATTTGTAAAGCATTGGGCTAAGTGCAGTGTTACCAATAGTTTATTCTTATCGGCGTTGCCCATACGCCATGCGCGCGCGAATGGCACTTGAGTATGCGGGAATTACCGCTGACATTCATGAAATTAGCTTAAAGTCTAAACCTGCAGAACTGCTGGCTGTTTCGCCCAAAGGGACGGTGCCAGTATTGTTGTGGCAAGATGCACCCACATCTAAAGTACAGATGTTAGATCAAAGTATGGACATTATGTATTGGGCTTTGCAGCAACAAGATAAAGATGGGTGGATGACTGCTGAGCCTTTATTGGGTCAGCAATTAATTTCTGAAAATGACACTAGTTTTAAGGGTGCTTTGGATAAATACAAGTATGCAGTGCGTTTTCCTGAACACTCGCCATCCGTTTATAGAGCGCAGGCTGAGATTTTTTTAAAAAAGCTAGAATGTCGCTTAGTCCATTCAACGTTCTTATTATCAGAACACATCAGCTTGGCAGATATTGCCATTTTTCCCTTTGTGCGACAGTTTGCTGGGGTTGATCAAGATTGGTTCGAGACGTCACCTTACCCAAAATTAAGGGGTTGGCTCAATGCGCTTGTGTCATCCGACTTGTTTAAAAGCATCATGAAAAAATTGAATTAAGAAAAGCGCAGTTCATGATTGCGCCTTTCTTTATACGGCGGCTAAGGACGTTTCAGCAGATTGCTCGTCTTGGGTGAAAGTAAGTTTAACTTCATTCTTATCATCAATATCCACATGCACATTCCCGCCGTTTGCAAGTTTTCCAAACAGCAATTCATCTGCCAATGCTTTGCGTATAGTGTCTTGAATTAACCTTGCCATTGGGCGTGCACCCATCAATGGATCAAATCCTTTTTTACCTAGATAAGCTTTTAAGGCATCACTGAAAGTCACTTCTACTTTCTTATCATGCAACTGATCTTCAAGTTGAATTAAGAACTTATCTACCACACGCAATATAATGTCTTGTGATAATGAGGCGAATGATACAGTTGCATCCAGACGATTCCGGAACTCTGGCGAGAATAAGCGTTTAATATCGGCCTGCTCATCTCCTGCTTGCTTAGCGTTCGTAAAGCCCATGTTAGATTTGGATAGATTCTCGGCACCAGCATTAGTAGTCATGATGATGGTCACATTTCTGAAATCAGCCTTGCGACCATTGTTATCAGTGAGTGTGCCATGATCCATGACCTGAAGCAGTATATTGAAAATATCTGGGTGTGCTTTTTCAATCTCATCAAGCAAAAGAACGCAATAAGGATGTTTGGTAATGGCCTCGGTCATCATGCCACCTTGTTCAAAACCTACGTAACCTGGAGGAGCGCCGATGAGCCTAGATACCGCATGGCGTTCCATGTATTCACTCATGTCAAAGCGAATCAACTCTATCCCCATGATGAAAGCCAGTTGCTTAGCCACTTCGGTTTTACCAACCCCAGTAGGGCCGCTAAATAGAAAGCTACCTATAGGTTTGTTGCCTTGACCTAAGCCGCTACGGGCCATTTTTACCGCTGATGCAAGGGTTTCAATGGCCTTGTCTTGTCCGAAAACGACCGCTTTAAGGTCACGTTCTAATGTTTTTAGTGCACTGCGATCATCACTGGAAATATTTTTAGGTGGAATGCGTGCAATTTTTGCCACAATATCTTCAATCTCTTTATTACCAATGGTCTTTTTCTGTTTTGATTTTGGCAAGATACGTTGTGCCGCACCTGCCTCATCAATGACATCAATTGCTTTATCTGGCAAATGCCTGTCATTAATATATTTAGCTGAAAGTTCTGCAGCGGTGCTGAGCGCGCTGGCGGTATATTTCACATTATGGTGTGATTCAAAACGCGATTTCAGACCTTTTAAAATTTCTATGGTTTCAGCGACGCTTGGTTCGGCCACATCAATTTTCTGGAAACGGCGTGAAAGTGCGTGGTCCTTCTCAAAAACACCTCTGTATTCTTGATAAGTGGTCGCACCTATGCATTTTAGTGAGCCATTGGATAAGGCTGGTTTTAGTAAGTTGCTTGCATCCAAAGTACCTCCACTGGCAGAGCCCGCACCGATCAGCGTATGAATTTCATCAATAAATAAAATGGCGTTTGGATTTTCAGCTAATTGCTTCATGACTGCTTTAAGGCGTTGTTCAAAATCACCGCGATACTTTGTACCTGCTAGGAGAGCACCCATATCAAGCGAATAAATAACGGCGTTAGCTAATACTTCTGGAATCTCTTTGTCCACAATGCGGCGTGCTAACCCTTCGGCAATGGCCGTTTTACCCACTCCAGCCTCACCAACCAACAAGGGGTTATTTTTGCGGCGGCGGCATAGCGTTTGCACTACGCGTTCTAATTCAGGGCCTCGTCCAATCAATGGATCAATTTTTCCAGCAAGCACTTGCGTATTTAGGTTAACGGTGTAGTTTTCTAGTGCGCCATTTGCGGGCGCTTCAACTTCGGCCTCTGTATCTGAGCCTTCTGGCTTAGCAGTCTCTGCCAATTTTGAAACGCCATGTGAAATAAAATTAACCACATCTAAGCGAGTTACTCCTTGCTGGTTTAAGAAAAACACAGCATGAGAATCTTTTTCACCAAAAATTGCGACCAATACATTGGCGCCAGTCACTTCTTGTTTACCAGAGGACTGCACGTGTAGCATGGCACGTTGGATAACGCGTTGAAAGCCTAATGTAGGTTGTGTATCCACATCGTCTTGACCTATAACGGTGGGCGTGTGCTCTTCAATATATTGCGTAAGTTCTTTGCGCAATATATCTAGCTTGGCACCACAGGCCCGTAACACTTCAGCTGCTGTTGGATTGTCAATCATTGCCAGCAATAGGTGTTCAACTGTAATGAGCTCATGACGCTTTTGCCTAGCATCCATAAAGGCCATATGTAAACTTACTTCGAGTTCCTGAGCTATCATTTTATTACCTTATTTTCTATATATTCAGCTTACATATGTCGCGGTAAAAACGTTTTACGCCAATTCAACTATGCACTGCAAAGGATGTTGCGCTTCTTGAGCATGCTTTAACACCTGATGCATTTTTGTTTCTGCAATATCTTGTGGGTAAAACCCACAAACGCCAGCACCCTCTGTATGAACTTTGAGCATAATTTGTGTCGCTTGTTCACGGCTTTTGGAAAAAAAGTTTTCTATACACGCAACAACAAATTCCATTGGCGTGTAATCGTCATTTAAGAGCAACACCTTAAACATAGGAGGCAATTTAGTTTTTGCAACTTCAGGTTTAAGGACCGTATTGTTATTTGTAGGTGAGCTGGCCATTGTGTATTCTATTTTGAGCCAAACTATAAAAAATTCAAGCCCAATTTGAATGTGGGCTTTAAATATATTGTCTGGTTAATTGGTCACACCCAAATGGTGCGCATTCATAGTTAAGGGAAAATTTTGACGCTTTTTACAATGCGGTCTTGAGTTTGAACAATTTCTAGCGTGTGTGTGCCAATCTTAAAGCTTGTATTTGCATCGGGAATGTCACCGAAATGTTCTAAAACCAAGCCATTAAGGGTGCGTGGGCCATCTAGGGGTAAGTGTAGGTTTAATTTTTTATTAAGATCGCGTAGAGAGCTACTGCCATCGACCAACCAACTTCCATCAGGTTCTTTGCGGTAGCTGCCAAGTCGCGAAGGCGACTGGGTGGTAAAGTCGCCGATCACTTCTTCTAATATATCTTCTAAAGTAACTAGGCCCTTAAATTCTCCATATTCGTCCACCACTAACGCCACGCGCTGTTGATTTTCCTGAAACTGCTGTATTTGAGTAAATAATGGAGTGCCTGAGGGGATGAAGTACGGTTCTGTCATGACTTCACGCAAAGCCTCTTTATCTAAATCGTTGTTGTAATGATGTGAACGCAACTTTGTAATGACTTGACGTATATGCAAAATGCCAATAATTTCTTCATGCGCACCTTGGCGAACTGGAATACGAGTATGTTGACTGTTAGAAATATTGTGAAGTATGTCTTCCAATGAGGAATCTAAATCAATAGTCTCCACCTGAGTATGTGCAGTCATAATATCGTCGACAGTTATTTTTCCTAAGTCCAATAAGTTAAGTAGGATTGTCCGCTTCTTTTGCGGCATGTAATTCCCGGCCTCACTAACGATAGTACGCAATTCTTCAGTGCTTACTGCATGCATGGTTTCTTCAAAATTGACCTTTATGCCTAATATGCGCACAAAGCCTTTAACGAATAGGTTGACGAAAGAAACCACTGGGTTAAATAGCCATAATAATGGATAAAGCAGATAGCTACAGGCAAAACCTATAGCTTCTGGATAGGCTGCAGCAATGACTTTCGGGGAGATTTCACTAAATACTAGAATAGCAAAAGTGATACTGATCGTACCTATCATTAATACAAACTTACCCTCACCGAATAAGTTGACGCTAATAACGGCGACTAAGGTGGACGAGGCGGAGATGCAAAGTGTATTGCCTAATAAAATAACGCCTAATAGTTTATCGGGCCGGCTTAATAAAACACTTGCCAGCTTAGCGCCACGATGACCTTGCTTGGCCATGTGCTTCATCCGATAGCGGTTAAGGGACATCAAGCTCGTTTCAGCTATAGAGAAGAAAGCTGAAAGAAGAAGGAGAAGAGCAAGGATGCCCAATTGCCAAAAGGTCGAGATATTATCCAATGGATGTGTTGAAGTCGCTAATCAAAGTAGTCAGTGTATATGGGAGTTGACCTAATAATCAAGGATAGTCAACATTAAGGGCACATACGTGCCCTTAATGTTGCTTGCATTGTAGTGATTAAGCTTAAATTTTAGGAAATTACTTCGACATTCTCTTTCTTGCTCGTTTCTTTCTTCTCAATATCACCGATTAAATTGGCACGGTTAACACCAAGCCACATAGCGATTGGGCAGGCGACTAACACTGAAGAATAGATCCCGAATAAAATCCCGATGGTCAGGGCTAGTGCGAAGTTATGGAGCACTTCTCCACCAAATAACAACATAGAACCCACCATAGTTTGTGTCATGGTATGGGTAATAATGGTACGAGACATAGTGCGTGTGATGGCATTATCAATGACTTGTACTACGCTCGCTTTACGCATCTTGCGAAAATTCTCACGCACTCGATCAAACACCACTACCGATTCGTTGACTGAGTAACCTAGGACAGCCAAAATGGCAGCCAATACTGTGAGGTTGAATTCCCATTGAAAGAATGCGAAAAACCCCAAAATAATGACAACATCATGCATATTGGCGATGATGGCAGCTACGGCGAAGCGCCATTCGAAACGCAACCATAGATAGAGCACGATGCCTACGCATACGAAAAACAATGCCAAACCACCATTCTCATATAACTCATCACCGACTTGAGCACCTACAGATTCAACGCGTCGCACTTCCGCTGTACTGTCAGCCTGCACTAAAGCGGTTTTTACTTGCTCAGAAAGCTGTGACACAGAAGCTCCAGCTTTTACTGGAAGACGGATTAGTACATCATGACTAGAGCCAAAATTCTGCACAGTTGCTTCTTTTAGACCTATGCCATCTACCGCCTTACGGATTGTTTCTAGATTAGCGGCTTGCGGATAGTTGACTTCCATCACCGTGCCGCCAGTAAAGTCCACACCAAAATTTAAGCCGCGGGTGGCTAAAAATACGATGGCTAATAGAAATGTGACCAATGAAATTGAGGTCGTTAAACGACCATAACTCATAAAGGGAATGTCATGCTTGATTCTAAATAATTCCATGATGTGTACTCTAAGTATTCTTAAATAATGTTGAGATAGACGTGGTGTAACTTACGCTTTAAAAATTTGACCTATCGATAATTTGTTCACTTTACGACGGTAGCCGTAAATCAAGTTAACAAAGGCGCGGGATACAAGTACTGCACTGAACATAGAGGTTAAAATCCCCAATACATGCACCACAGCAAAGCCTTTGATTGGACCGGTGCCGAACATGAATAATGCTAACCCAGCAATCAAGGTGGTTACATTGGAATCCAAAATCGTATCGAAAGCACGCTCATAACCCGCATGAATGCTGGCTTGTGGTGTATTGCCGTTACGTAGCTCCTCGCGAACGCGCTCGTTAATTAATACATTGGCATCAATAGCCATACCAAGTGCCAACGCAATCGCAGCCAATCCAGGTAAGGTGAGTGTCGCTTGTAGCATTGAGAGTATGGCCACCAGCAGTAATAAATTGATTGCAAGTGCAGCGACAGAAACCACACCAAATGCCATGTAGTAGACCATCATCATTACGGCTATTGCCGCAAAACCCCATAGCGTAGAGTGCACGCCGCGGGTGATATTGTCTTGACCCATGCTAGGACCAACAGTACGCTCTTCAATAATTTCCATAGGCGCTGCTAGTGCGCCGGCGCGCAGTAATAATGAAATGTCTGTAGCTTCTTGCGTATTGGCCATGCCTGAAATCTGTACGCGACCGCCGCCAATCTCTTCATTAATCACTGGGGCCGTAATCACTTCGGTACTCCCTTTCTCTATGAGCAAAATCGCCATGCGTTTACCCACGTTTTCACGGGTAACTTGTTGAAATACGCGTGCACCTCGGCCATCTAAGGTCACATTCACTACCGATTGTCCAGATTGGCTATTCACGCCAGGACCGGCGTCGGTAATGTAATCACCGGTAAGCACGACATTCTTTCTCACTAAGATAGGTCGACCATCGCGTGTTTTATAGGCTTCGTCACCAAGGGGTGCTTGACCCTTATCTGCTTTTTCTAACGTGGCTGCATCATTTTTTTCTTCATCAACCAATCTGATTTCTAGAGTGGCAGTACGGCCTAAAATTTCTTTCGCTTTAGCGGTATCTTGCACCCCAGGAAGTTGGACTACTACCCGATCAGCACCTTGCTGCTGAATAATAGGTTCGGCTACACCTAATTCGTTAATACGGTTGTGTAGTGTCTGTATATTTTGTTTTAAGGCAAAATCTTGTATACGCTTTTGTTCCACAACATTCAGTGAGGCTGAAAGCAGTTGATCTGCGCCATCAGAAGATTCATTAAGAGTGAGATTAGGAAAGTCTTTGCTAATGACCGTGCGCGCTTTCAGCAATTCGTCATGAGCATTAAATCGAATTTGTACTGACTGCCCCTCACGTGTTACACCAACATAAGAAATGCGCTCTTTGCGCAGCGCAATTCTAAAATCACCCACGAAACGTTCTGCCGCCTTATCTAATGCCGCTTTCATATCGACCTGTAGCAAGAAATGAACGCCACCGCGTAAGTCTAAACCTAGGTACATAGGTTTAGCGCCAAGGCTTCGTAACCATTCTGGCGAACGAGATAGCAGATTAAGTGCTACGGTGTAATTTTTACCCAGATTAGCTTGTAATACATCTTTAGCTTTAATCTGCGTATCTGTATTGGCAAAGCGTGCTTTAACACCACGAAGGTCTAAGTAGATGCCGTCGTACGCTATATTTTCTTGTTTAAAAATAGCTTCGACTTGACCGAGTAAGGCAGGATCTAGTTTTGTGCTGCTTTTGGCTGGAGTGATTTGTACCGCAGGCGATTCACCAAAAAAATTCGGAATGGTATAAATTAGCCCAATCAAAATCATGATGGCAACGAAGATGTTCTTCCATAAAGGATAGCGGTTCATATTCAGACTCTGGTCATTAACTGTGTTTGTTTTAAGAAGTTGAGATCTATTGATTAGTTAAGCGGAAAAATACTTATCTAATCTAACCATTAGATGCTTTTAATCGTACCTTTTGGCAAGGCACTTTGTATTGCTTGTCTTTGCACGGCAATTTCAACAGTGGCTGCAACTTCAATGGTCACAAAAGACTCACTTAATTTAGTGATTTTTCCAACAATGCCGCCGCTGGTCACTACTTCATCACCTTTTTGCAAAGCTGCGATCATGTTGCGCTGTTCTTTAGCTTGCTTCATTTGTGGGCGAATGATCATGAAGAAAAATAAAACAAAAATAACAATAAGGGGTAAGAAACTCATTAAATCATTGCTGGCTAAACCAGTTGCTGCGTATGCATTTGAAATAAACACGATATAACCTCTTTTAAAGTTGACTGTTTGGCTAAAAATTAGCTTCGAATTCTAGCACAGACTATAAGTTCTTGCCGACTAGCAGCATTGTTAAGAGTCTGTGGTGCTCTCTTCGCTAGCTTGCGTTAATTGTGATCGATTGGCTGCAAATTCTTTCTTAAATGTTTCAAATGCTCCGACTTCAATACTACTGCGTATCGCCGCCATCAACTCCTGATAATAATGAAGATTATGGATAGTGTTTAAGCGAGCGCCTAATATTTCGCCTACTTTATGCAAATGATGCAGATAAGCGCGACTGAAGTTGCTACAGGTATAACAGGTACAATTGGCATCCAAAGGTCGGGTGTCATTTTTGTAGCCAGCGTTTTTAATTTTGATGTCGCCGTGCTGTGTAAATAGCCAGCCATTACGTGCATTGCGTGTTGGCATCACACAGTCGAACATATCTATGCCTTGGCTGACTGCAGCGACCAAATCTTCTGGTGTGCCCACGCCCATCAAGTAACGCGGTTTGTTTTGTGGCATTTTTGGCGCGGTATGCATCAAAATTCTTAACATATCTTCTTTAGGCTCACCTACGGATAGGCCGCCAATTGCGTAGCCATCAAAGTCAATCTCGGTTAAGCCGGCTAGTGAGATATCGCGTAAATCCTCAAACATGCCGCCTTGAATAATGCCGAATAGTGCATTTTCGTTACCAGCATGCGCATCCTTACTACGGCGCGCCCAACGCAGTGACAGTTGCATGGAATCATTGGCTTCGTTATGGGTGGCTGGGTAGGGTGTGCATTCGTCAAAAATCATGACGATGTCAGAATTCAGTACTTTCTGAATGTGCATAGATTCTTCTGGTGTTAAGAAGCAGCTATCGCCATTAATCGGCGAGCGAAACTTAACGCCTTCTTCGGTAATTTTACGTAAAGCACCTAAGCTCCATACCTGAAAGCCGCCAGAGTCGGTCAGGATTGGACCATCCCAGCCCATGAATGTGTGCAACCCTCCGTGGGCTGCAATCACATCCAACCCAGGACGTAGCCATAGGTGAAAGGTATTGCCAAGCACGATATGCGCATTGATTTCTTTGAGTTCCAACGGTGACATGGCTTTGACTGTGCCATAGGTACCAACGGGCATGAAGGCGGGAGTTTGTACATCACCGTGAATGAGACTTACGGTGCCACGTCTGGCGAGGCCGTCTTGATTATGTAGTGTAAATTGCATAGGATAGTGAATAGTTAAGTACAGTTTTTCTAAGCCGCGATATTAACACACTGCTTATGATCTGCTTGATTGCGATGCTCAGCATTGCTTATGAAGGATGATACTTTTAACGGCCCTAATAAGCTGAGCTTTGTTATACTAATACTAAGTAAATATATTGAAATTATAATCATGGCCGAAAAACCTATACGCACTCGTAGCAAAAGTCCACTGTTAGATGGGGGATTAAAAGGGCGGGGTATTTATCTTTTACCGAACTTATTCACCTCAGCGGCACTGTTTGCTGGTTTTTACGCTATCGTACAGGCCATGAATGGCCACTTTGAGTTGGCTGCTATTGCTATTTTTATTGCTATGGTGATGGATGGTTTGGACGGTCGGGTTGCACGCATGACCAATACACAAAGCGCATTTGGTGCTGAGTATGACAGTTTGTCTGACATGGTGTCATTTGGTGTTGCGCCAGCATTGATTCTTTATGTATGGGCGTTAAAGCCCCTAGGAAAATTGGGTTGGTTGGCGGCGTTTGTTTACTGTGCCTGCGCTGCATTGCGCTTAGCTAGATTTAACACAAAATTAGAGGATGCGCATCAGGATAAGCGCTACTTCCAAGGCTTGCCTAGCCCGGCTGCAGCTGCTTTATTGGCTGGCTTTGTCTGGGTTTCTTATGAATATGGCGTGAGTGGCCGCGATATTTTTTTTGGCGTACTGCAAATGAAATGGATGGCGTGGGGGATTACTGTTTTTGCCGGGGTTTCTATGGTCAGTGATTTACGCTATTACAGCGGTAAAGATATTAACTTGAAAAGTAGTGTGCCTTTTATTGTGATATTAGGCATTATGCTGGCGATCGTTTTGGTTTCTTATAGTCCGCCAGAAGTGCTGTTTTTCGTGATGACCATGTACGCTTTTTCAGGCTATATCATTTGGCTACGTGAACGCTTCAATTAACAAGCAGTGAATATTTTTTAAAAGCCTCATTGAAAATTCAAACAGCTAAACCCTTGCAGAATTCATTAAAAAATACTATATTTCTATCACTATGTCGAATATCACTATATTGAATACTTTTTTTGCTCTAAGCCTAATCGCTAGCGCAATATTTGTAAGTAAAGTACGGGCGTTGCGTAAAGCAACATTGCCTAACCATAAGCTACATAACTCTCGATTATTAGCGCTGCGCGCTCGCACTCTGCGCTAGCGCGCCTACACCCCTCAGTTCTAAATTAAGTGCAGCGCGATATTGCCCGGCACAGCTCACCTAGCAATAGGTTTGAGCCAACAGTAGATCTAAATTCTATTAAGAAGAATTTAATCCCACATTAGTGTAGTAAAAACTTAGGTAGTGATCATGAAACAAAACCAAATTATTATTTTTGATACCACATTGCGCGATGGCGAACAAAGCCCAGGCGCAGCCATGACTAAAGAGGAAAAAATCCGTATCGCCCGACAACTTGAGCGCTTGGGTGTGGATGTGATTGAGGCAGGATTTGCCGCAGCCAGTCCTGGGGACTTTGAAGCCATACAAGAAATTGCGAAAATCATCAAAACTGCCACCGTGTGCTCACTTGCACGTGCGAGTGAGAATGACGTCCGGCGTGCTGGTGAGGCTATTAAGCCAGCTTTACATGGTCGAATTCATACCTTTATTGCCACCAGCAGAATCCACATGGAAAATAAGCTGCGCATGACTGAAGACCAAGTGGTTGAGCGTGCAGTGCAGGCGGTTAAATGGGCGTTGGAATATACAACGGATGTAGAATTTTCTGCTGAGGATGCAGTGCGCTCTGATATGGATTTCTTGATTCGCGTATTTGATGCCGTAATTCAAGCCGGCGCGACGACCATCAACGTGCCAGATACCGTTGGCTATTCGATCCCAGCACCTTGGGGCGAGCGGATGCGCGAGTTGATTGCACGGGTTCCTAATAGCGATAAAGTAGTCTGGTCTACACATTGCCATAATGACTTGGGTATGGCTGTGGCCAACTCTTTGGCAGCGGTAATGGGTGGTGCCCGTCAAGTAGAATGTACCATTAATGGCTTGGGTGAGCGCGCTGGTAATGCCAGCCTTGAAGAGGTTGTGATGGCGATTAAAACGCGTGCCGATGTGTTTAATTTGACGACGCGAATTGATACTACCCAAATCGTGCCAACCAGCAAGTTGGTGTCAACCATTACTGGTTACCCAGTGCAACCGAACAAGGCTATCGTTGGGGCCAATGCCTTTGCACACGAATCTGGGATTCATCAAGACGGGGTGTTGAAGCATAGAGAAACGTATGAAATCATGCGTGCTGAGGATGTGGGCTGGGGCGCTAATAAATTGACCCTAGGTAAACTATCTGGCCGAAATGCCTTCAGAACTCGCTTGAAAGAGCTAGGCATAGAGCTTGAAACAGAAGATTTGTTGAATGCTACATTTGCACGTTTTAAAACTTTGGCTGATAAAAAGTCTGAGATTTTTGATGAAGACTTGCATGCGTTAGTGAGTGATGAATTTGTGTCTGAAGCAACCGAACGCTTTAAATTGGTCTTCTTGCAGGTGGCATCAGTGACGGGTGAAGTGCCACATGCGATCATTACGGTATCGGAAAATGGTGTGGAGAATCGTGCAGAGTCTTTTGGTGGCGGCCCTGTGGATGCAGCGTTTAAGGCGATTGAGACCATCGTTAACAGTGGTGCAGAGTTGCAACTATATTCTGTCAACAACATTACTAGTGGCACGGATGCACAAGGTGAAGTCACGGTTCGATTGTCTAAGGGTGGACGTATTGTGAATGGTCAGGGTGCAGATACTGATATTGTGGTTGCATCTGTTAAAGCCTACTTGAACGCGCTGAATAAGATACAGTCGAAGTCAGAGCGCGCCCATCCACAGATTTAAATGAAATTGGCTAGCCTCAAGCACTTTGGTGCTGGTGAAGTGCAATGTTAAACTTTTTGGACGCCATAAATTTTCACTACATTCTGTTCACGCAATCTGGGTTTGAAACGCCAACAAGTCCTCGTTATATTAGCGCTGGCTAGCACTTACTTTATCTGGGGCTCAACCTATTTAGCTATTCGCTTTGGCATAGAAAGCTTCCCGCCATTTTTGATGGCGGGTATGCGGTTTAGCTTGGCCGGTATAATTTTATATGTGGTGATGCGTAGTTTGGGCTCACCCAATCCCACCGTTAAGCAATGGATAGGCGCTGGTGCAGTAGGCTTGTTATTGCCTGCTTTAGGTAATGGGACTGTTTGTTATGTGCAACAAACAGTTTCATCCAGTGTAGCGGCCCTTTCTATTGCAACTGCACCGATTTGGATGGCGATTTTCTCCTCAATAGGAGGACGTAAGATTAGCAATCAAGAGTGGTTGGGTATCGCAATAGGGTTAATAGGTATTGTGATGCTAAATCTTAGCGGCAGTCTGCGTGGTAACTTAAGTAGCGCGCTATTGCTGATTTTGGCTGCTGCTAGCTGGTCGTTTGGTTCTTTGTGGGGTAAGCGCTTACCTATGCCACAAGGGCTAATGGCAAGTGCAGCGCAAATGCTCGTGGGAGGTGCGATCCTTATGCTGGCTAGTGCCGTGCGTGGGGAAAGCTGGCCACAAAGTATTAGCTTAAAGTCTTGGATGGCGTTGTTATTTTTAATCGTGCTTGGTTCCTTGGTGGCCTACAGTGCCTATTTGTATTTACTTAAAACGGTACGTCCATTGGTAGCTAGCAGTAATACTTTTATTAACCCTGTAGTCGCTTTTATTGTGGGGATTTGGTTTGCAAACGAGAAGGTAGCCAACATTGAGTTAATGGCACTTGCTGTCATTCTGGTAGGTGTATTTTTAGTACTTTCTGCAACCAATAAGTCACAGTGAATGCTTAGAACTTTTAAAATGAAACCATCACAAAATTTAGCATTATTTGATTTAGATAACACTTTGCTCGCAGGGGATAGCGACTATAGCTGGAGTTTATTTTTAATTAACGAAGGTTTGCTTGATGCCACAATGCATCATGAGCGTAATGAGCAGTTTTACTTAGATTACAAAAATGGCAACTTGGATATTGTTCAGTTTCTGGAATTCCAATTAAGGCCATTGTCGCAGCACCCAAAAAAATTCTTAGATCAACTCCATCTTAAGTTTATGCAGCAAGTGATTCGTCCGATGATGCTCCAAAAGGCTCAGGATTTAGTGAATAAACATCAGGCGCAAGGTGATTTGTGTATAGTGATTACTGCCACTAATAGCTTTGTGACTAAGCCAATTGCCGAGGCTTATGGTATTGACCATCTCATCGGTACTGAGCCGGAAATGGTGGGTGGTGAGTACACTGGTGGCGTAAGCGGTGTCCCTAGCTTCCAGCAGGGCAAAGTGACTCGTATCAATGAGTGGCTTGAAGGGCGAGGTCAGCAATTATCAGACTTTGAGATCAGTTATTTCTACAGTGATTCACACAACGATTTGCCGTTGATGAAGTTGGTCAGTCATCCAATAGCAGTAGATGCGGATGCTGCTTTAACAGCCTATGCAACGCAGCAGTCCTGGCCGCAGATTAGCTTGCGTTAACCTTTAGTTCCTAGCGCCCTAGCAGGACTTGTAGCACAAACTTACTGCCTAAATAGGCAAGCAGTAACAACGCAAAGCCAGCCAAAGTCCAGCGTACGGCTTTATTGCCACGCCAGCCATAGCGATAACGGCCAAATAACAAGCTAGCATAAATTAACCAGCTGGCAATCGAGAATATGGTTTTGTGATTAAACTGCATCGGCTTGTTAAAAATCTGCTCTGAGAACAACATGCCGCTAACTAGGGTAATCGTTAGTAAAATAAATCCTACCGTAATAATTCTAAAAAGCAAGGTTTCCATGACCATGAGCGGAGGAAAACTCGGCAATTTAATGAGGGTAGGTTTGTTATGTAAACTTCGCTCGGCAATGGTCATCAGAAGTGCATGTAAGGTGGCAAAGGTAAATAAGCTGTAAGCAAGCAAAGCAATGGTAATGTGCGCAAAAAACAATGTGGATTCAGCGGCGGGCATGATGCGATCGGTTGCGCCTGAAGCTGGCAGAAGTGCAAAAATGGCTGCAGCCGGTAATACAAAAGCTTGTAGGTTGGTGAGTTCATGCTTTAAATCTGCAACCCAATAAATTAGGACGGTTAGCCAAGCAATTGCAGACAGTACATTAAACAACCCCAAGTGATAGCCATGATCAAAAATTACTTGGTATAACAGCCAGCCATGAATCACTAAACCTAGCGCAACCATAGTGGTATTTAATTTCAAATAACGTGTGCTGGCAGGGGTTTTAGCGCAGCGCCAAAAATCAGTAGCTACCGCCAAGTAGATGAAGACAACGGCTAAGTAAGGGATTAATTTTTCCATAGTGTAATTATGGCTTAAATATGCTGTAAACATAATAGCTTGATGTAAAATTGCTGATCTAATCAATAGTAAGAGTTATTCATGCTAGAAAACTTAACCGGCCGCCTGCAGGGCGTGATCAAAAATTTACGTGGCCAAGCCCGATTAACTGAAGATAACATTGCAGATGCGATGCGTGAAGTGCGCATGGCCTTGTTGGAGGCCGATGTTGCGTTGCCTGTGGTTAAGGACTTTATTGCACAAGTTAAATTACGTGCACAGGGGCAAGAGGTACTACAAAGTTTAACTCCTGGGCAAGCAGTAATTCAAGTGGTGCATGATGAACTGACTGGATTGATGGGCAAGACTAATGTAGGTCTTAATTTAGCAGTAGTTGCTCCCGCGATTATCTTGATGGCAGGCTTACAAGGTTCTGGTAAAACCACAACCTCAGCTAAGCTGGCAAAATTGCTGAAAGAACAAAAAAAGAAGGTACTGTTAGCCAGCGCTGATATTTATCGTCCAGCAGCCATAGAACAGCTCAAAACCCTCGCAAAGCAATTGGAAATAGACTGTTTTGATAGCCATGCCAATCAAAAGCCAGCCGACATCGCGAGTGCGACCTTAGATTTTGCTAAGCGTGGCTACTACGATGTGGTGATATTTGATACCGCAGGGCGTTTAGGCATTGATGAAGCTATGATGGCCGAAATCAAAGCTTTACATACACAGCTTAATCCCATTGAAACCTTGTTTGTGGTTGATGCGATGCAGGGGCAAGATGCGGTAAATACTGCCAAGGCCTTTGGTGACGCGCTGCCACTGACCGGCATTATTCTGACAAAGCTAGATGGAGACTCACGCGGTGGGGCTGCATTATCAGTGCGCCATATTACTGGCAAGCCAATTAAGTTTATCGGCGTGAGTGAGAAGGTAGATGGTTTGGAGCCATTCCACCCAGAGCGGATGGCCTCACGCATACTGGGTATGGGCGATGTGCTGAGCCTGATTGAGCAAGCACACAAGAATGTCGATATGGCTGCGGCGCAAAAACTTGCGGACAAAGTGAAATCAGGCAAAAACTTTGATTTAGATGACTTTAAAGCGCAAATGTCTCAAATGCGCCAAATGGGTGGTATGGGCGCACTGATGGATAAACTGCCAGCGCAAATGTCTGGTATGGCGGCAAAAATGAATCCTGCAGATGCCGATAAGGCCGTGCGCCGTATAGAAGGCATTATCAATAGCATGACACCGTTAGAGCGGCGTAAGCCGGAGTTAATTAAAGCAACGCGCAAAAAACGTATTGCAGACGGATCTGGGGTACAGGTGCAAGAGGTTAATCGACTGCTTAAGCAGTTCGAAGAAACACAGAAAATGATGAAAATGTTTGCCAAAGGTGGGATGGCAAAAATGATGCGTGGCATGGGTAATATGATGGGCGGCAAGATGCCGGGCATGCGTTAAAGCTACTCATAAATCTGTTTCCACAAAAGTTCCATCGTTAGTTGTAGATTGAGAATGTAAATAGTTTATATATTTCCAAGTTATACGTTGACCAAGTGCAATGTTTCTAGCATAATTGCGCCCTTTCGTAGGTGATGCTTTCGAGCAGCAATTCAGCCCCTACAGAAAATTTCACCAGAAATAAGTATTACCCATTATTACAATGGGGCGTTAGCTCAGCTGGTAGAGCAGCGGACTTTTAATCCGTTTGTCACGCGTTCGATCCGCGTACGCCCTACCAAATTCGTTTTAAGAAACAAAGGGTTACAAGAAATTGTAGCCCTTTTTTTCGTCTAAAATTTGCTTACACACCGCTTACACACTCTAGCCGTTTACTCCACACCTTAAATCAACTTACACACTTACTTAATTGACTGTAGCTATAACTGGGCTTACAGTAGGGTTATGGCACAACAAGCAGACACTACAGTTGTATTACTTGAACACGAACTAGTTATATATAGACGTGAGCACAGCGACATATGGCAATGCCGTTACAAAGTTGGTGGTAAGTGGCAACGCACTAGCACAAAAGAATACGATATAAACAAAGCTAAAGTTAAAGCTAAAGAGTTAATGGTAGAGGCAGAGATACGTAAGCGCAGCAATATGCCCGTTATTACACGTAGGTTTGGCGACATAGCAAAGTTAGTGGTTAAGCAGATGAAAGCGGATTTAGAAGTTGGCGCTAACACTAAGGGCATAAAAGCATATAGAGATTACATACCTATTATTGAAAATTACTTAATTAAAATATTGGGTAATAGATTAATAACTAATATTGATTACGCTGCACTACAAGAGCTAGAAGCTAAGCGTATTGAGATGATGGGAAAAATTCCAAGTCGCAGCACAATACTTACGCATAACGCTGCACTTAATAAGGTATTTAGAGAAGCAGAAGTGCGCGGTTACTTAACTGACGTAAGCAAACCGATTTTAGAAGTAAAAGGCATTAAGTCAAAAGTGCGCCCAGCATTTACGATTGAAGAGATACACGCACTGCTAGCTAAATTTGAAGTGTGGATAACAAAGTCGTATAACAAACAATCCATACTAATGCGCGAACTTATGTTTGACTACATTAACGTGCTGTTAGATACAGGTGCACGACCAGGCAGAGAGTTACTTAACTTACGTTGGCAACAAATCATACCTAGTATTAATCCCACTTATACATTAACAGATGAACTAGACGAAGAAGGTGAGCGAATAGAAACAAGTTCATTTAATCATTCTGTGTTAATGACGGTAGATGGCAAAACAGGTCCGCGCGATATATTAGGTATGCAACGAACAATAGATGCGTTTAAACGCTTAGCTAAGCGTAACTACAAAGTTGAAATGCCTGTAGCATATCCGTTAAAAAATGTTGCAGTTGCCAATAATAAAGATTATGTGTTTGTAACTAATACTGGCGCACGTCCAACTAACTTTAATAATATATTTACTAAGTTTCTAACAGAACATAATTTATTAATTGATCCAAAAACTGGACAAAACAGAGTGTTATATAGTTTGAGACATACTTACGCAACAATAGCGTTAACACACGACAAAGTGCCAATACATACGCTAACAAAACAAATGGGTACAAGTGTGGCAATGGTTGAAAAACATTACAGTAAGTTAAAAGTTATACAAGCAATTGACCAGTTGCGTGGCGAAGAAAGCAGACAACTAATTAATGCTGGTGGTGTGATAGATGTGATGTATGACAGCAACAGAAAATTTACAGTTAAAGAAAAAAAGAAGTAAGGGCGCTGTAACTGCGCAAAGACTTTAGCTAATACAAACACTGCACACGCTAATTAAAACAGCTTACAGACTGCCTAAAATGCGAATATGAGTCATATTAGTAGGTTATTTGGCGATTTATTAATGGAATTTAGAAATAATCTGGTAAGCAGTGAGAGGCATAGCTAAAATGGTTTTGTGAATAATGTTGTTAGATTGATAATAAAGTTTGATAGGCGTACAGTAGTAAACAGTTTTATTAACTTTTTATGTGATAAGGGGATTTAAAATGACTGAAAAAAAGGCAAGAAAAACTAAAGAAGAATTATTAATAGAAGCAGAGGCAAGAGTTAAACAGATTAAGGCAGATATTAAAGAGGCTAGTAAGAAAAAAGTAGGCAAGCTAACAAAAGATAGCGAAGGTATTGCAGAGGCAATTGAAGCAATTACAAAAGCAGCAGACGCGAACAAAAGTACACTAGCAGAAGTAATTAAAACAATATCAAGTATTAAGCGCACAGGATTGAAAATTGAAAATGCTGTAAGAAAACAAAAAATATAAATGGAGTTATTATGAGTTTTCTAGTGCCAACCAAACTGCTTGTTGTTAGCTCTCTTTCCGAAGTAAAAAAGAGAGAGATGAAAAGACTGACTGGTAGTGCTGTAGCTGATGAAGTTAAAACTGTAAAACGTGATTATAACGGGTGTGCTAATCAACTTTTTCGTTCAGTACAAAAAGGGTTGGCGTTAACACTATCAAATAAATGGCTAAGAGATATGAAAATCTATCAGCTAGATAATAATGCATATTCTACAATGTACGCTTTAAAAGATAACGAGTTTCTAGCAGCACTAACACTAGATGATAGTACGATTAAAAGACTAGATTGGTTGCTTGATGCTGAGGCTGAAATTGAAAGCATAAAATCATTTGCTCTACATATACTTAACAATCAAGAAAGATTAAATAGTGGTTCATTAAGTAAATTGAATATAGCAATTAGCAATCAAGCTGAATATACAAGTATGTTAAAAAACATTAATGAAAAATACGGTGAACAAGAGTATCAATTAATATTAGATGAAATAACAAGTATTATTAAATCAAGTTGGTAGTTTATGTCAGTACAAATATCCCCACGTAAATCATTAAACAAAGCCTACCTAAAAGTAAAGCCAGTACGTAGCGATATAGATAAATTTAAAGCTAGCTTAGTTACTTTGCTAGATCAAATTAATCACGCTGAAACAGAAGAATTTAACAAAAATGTTATAGCTGATTTTCTAAAAAACTCATTTTACTCACCTAATTACTTTATCAATACTAAAGGTCGTAATGATTTAGTAATACATAACAATAGAACAGCTGCTGACAGTGTTGGCGTAATTATTGAAGCTAAGCGTACAACAAACGCTAATGAAATGATTAAGGCTGACAACATCAACAATAAAGCTATGCAAGAGTTAGTGCTTTATTATCTACGTGAACGCATCACACATAAAAATTTAGAAGTTAAAAACTTAATCGTAACGAATGTTAAAGAATGGTTTATTTTTGATGCAAATATATTTGAAAAATACTTTGCACAAGATAAGAAGTTAGTAAAAAGTTTTAACGACTTTGAAGCTGGTGCGTTAAGCGGTATTAAAACTGATTTCTTTTACAAAGAGATTGCTAGTGTTGCAATTGAAGCAGTTAAAAGTCATATTGAATTTACATACTTTAATATTAACGATATTGAAGTTGCATTACGTAATAGCGATAAAGGGGACGATGCAAAAATTATCCCATTTTATAAACTATTATCACCAGAGCATTTACTTAAAGTCCCATTCGCAAACGACAGCAACAGTCTTAATAAATCTTTCTACACCGAGCTATTACATATTATTGGATTAGAAGAAACGAAAGATGGTGGCAAGAAAATAATTGCGCGGAAAGAAGAAGGCAAGCGTTACAGTGGCACACTTATTGAAGATTCAATTATACAAATTGAGAGTACAGATAAATTAAGCAGATTGCCGAATAAGCAAAGTTACGGAGCAACAAATGACGATCAGTTATTTAATGCTGCAATAGAATTAGCTATAACTTGGATTAACCGAATACTGTTTCTTAAGTTGCTTGAAGCACAGTTAATTTCTTACCATAAAAATGACAAATCTTATGCTTTTCTTAACACCGAATGCATTAAAGATTACGATCAACTTAATGCATTATTTTTCCAAGTACTCGCTGTAAAGACTGATAAGAGAAATAATAATGTAAAGGACAAATTTTCAAAAGTCCCATATCTTAATAGTAGTTTATTTGAACCGACAGAAATTGAACACAATTTACTGTTCATAAGCAACTTAAGTGATGGTGTAAAAATTCCAATAATTTCATCAACTGTGCTTAAAGATGTAAATGGTAGGAAGATGACAGGCGAATTAAATGCAATTGAATATCTATTTAATTTTCTAAATTCTTACGACTTTACAAGTGAAGGAAATGAAGATATACAAGAAGATAACAAGTCACTAATCAACGCATCTGTGCTTGGCTTAATTTTCGAAAAAATAAATGGTTATAAAGATGGTAGTTTTTTTACACCAGGCTTTGTAACAATGTATATGAGTAGAGAGGCACTTAGAAAATCTGTTGTAAATAAAGTGAATAAAATCAAGGGCTTGAAATGTAATAATTTACGAGATATTTATAATAGTAATATTGAGTGCGGTGAATTAAACGATATTATTAACAGTATTAAGGTATGTGACCCTGCTGTTGGCAGTGGACACTTTTTAGTTAGTGCGCTTAATGAATTTATTGCAATCAAATCCGAATTAGAAGTATTGCAGGATAAAGATGGTAAGCGGTTAAAGAATTATAGTATTGAGGTAGTTAATGATGAATTAATTATTAGTGATGAAGATGGATTGTTGTTTGAATATAATCCTACCAATCCAGCAAGTCAGCGTGTGCAAGAAACACTGTTTAATGAGAAGCAGTTGATTATTGAAAACTGTTTATTCGGTGTAGATATTAATCCAAACTCCGTAAAAATATGTCGCCTACGTTTATGGATAGAATTGCTTAAGAATACATATTATAAAGCTGACGGTGAGCTTGAAACATTACCAAATATCGACATTAATATTAAGTGCGGTAATTCATTAATAAGTCGCTTTAGTTTAGATGAAGATTTAAAAGTTGCGCTTAAGAAAAGCAAGTTAAACATTACCCAGTATAAATCAGCAGTTCAATCATATCGCGCAGCTAAAAGTAAAGACGAAAAGCACGATATGGAAAGGTTGATTAATGAAGTTAAAACTGGATTTAGAACAGAGATATTAGTACAAGACCCTAAAGCACGTAAGTTATTGGACTTGCGTGTTGAAATTAAGATGCTTGAACTACCGCAAACAATGTTTGATGAAACTAAGAAAGAAAAAACAGAGCGCGAAGATAAACGTCAAATTGCAAAGACTAAAGCAGATAAACTAGCATTAGAAATTGATGAAATTAAGAGTAATAAGATTTACGAGAACGCATTTGAATGGCGGTTTGAATTTCCAGAAGTTTTAGATGATGATGGTAACTATATTGGGTTTGATATAGTTATTGGCAATCCGCCATACATTTATAGGAACTTAGATATTACTTCAGTAAAAAAATATTACTTAGAATGTTACAAATGCACTGAAGGTAATTTTGATTTATATAAATTTTTTATTGAACGTATACAACATATAGCTAAAGACTTATCGTTTGCTACGTATATTGTTTCTAATACATTTTTGTCTGCTAAAAGTTTTTCTAAACTTAGAGATGTAATTATTAATGAATTTAATGTAATTGAAATTTACGAGCTTGGATTAGATGTTTTTGATGAAGCGGTAGTTGAAAATGTAATTTTAACTTTACAGAAATGTAATACACCTAAAAATAATTCCGTTGTTATAAAAATTGACCATCGTAAGTACAAGTCTATTAATATGCCAGAGCAAAGTTATTTAATAGATTTTAGAAAAGTTTATGAGAAAGAGAATGCTTTTAATATATTTTTAAAAGAAGATACTGAGTTACTTGTAGATAAGATAAGACTTAACACAACACCACTTTCTAATATTGCCTACTGTACTGTTGGTATTAATACTGGGTATATTAAGGAGCAATTATTTTCAAAAACTAAAGTTGATAATTCATACCATAAAGTACTTAATGGTAAAGACATTATGCCCTATGCTATTAGTTGGAAAGGTGATTGGATTAAGTATGATAAAGAGTACGTAGATAGTTTTGGTGATTTAGGTCGAAGTTTACCGCCAGAATATATTTTTACTAGTGAGAAAATATTAATACAACGTACTAGACGTGGAATGAAGCGTAAACTTGTTTGTGCTTATGACAACGGTGTTTATTATAATTTAAATCGTCTGTCAAATATTGTGCTTACTGATACAGGTTATAGTGCTATGTATGTTATTGCATTGCTTAACAGTAAGTTATTAGATTATTATTTTAATGTTGTGTTTAACGAATATGAAGTTAAGCCATTACATCTTTCTCAATTACCTATTCGTATATTATCTATCGATGGTCAAAGTACATTAGTTGATATTGTTAAGTTAATTTTCGCGTCTAAACTTACTGATGTTAATTCGAATATTACTGAGTTAGAAAATAGAATTAATACAATTGTTTATAGCTTATATGGATTAACTGATGATGATGTTGCTGTTGTAGAAAATTACAATATCTAAACCAACTCAACAGCAGCACGTTTCATATCACTTGTAACGTCACAATATCTTGCAGTTGTTTGAATATTTCTATGTCCCAGTAATTCCATTAATGTGCGCATTGATATTGACTTAGAAAGTTTTGTAGCAAAACTTCTGCGTCCGCTGTGGCTACTACAATTTTCTAGCCCAGCGCCCTTGTAAAGCATATGCAGTAAATAACACGCAGTATTAGCATCAAAGCCTTCGCGCTTTTGTGTTGCAAATAATGGCTTGTTTATTTGATCGCTGTAAGTAAGTGCAATTAGTTCTTTTGTGCTAAATCTAGTTTGCAAGTATGTGTGTAGTTCTTTACGTAACTTATCTGCCAATACAACTGTACGTGCGTGTCGTCCTTTAGTTTGCTCCGCAGTCAAGTTCAGCTCAAGTTTTATATTTCCGTCTATCCCAAGTACATCTTTAATCTTTGTTGCAGCTACTTCTCCAATACGCATACCTGCGTAGTATGTCATCAATACCATTGCTCTATCTCTTGCTGCGTGTTTGCGTGTGTTTGTATATAACAATAATAAGTTAAGTTCTTTTTCATTCAACGTACGTGCTTGTGCCATCTTATTTTCTCCTAATAATGTTTGTTTATCATTAGCATTATTGTGTTTTCTTTTGTTCATATTTCCTACCTATTTGTCTAATGTAGTAATCAACATTAACTTTCTACCATTAATCAACTACTTAGCTATTTATAAGTATCTAATGTTTAGAATTAGTTAATACTAAGCATTCTTATATTTACTTATCTATGTAGTAGTGTTTGTACATAAATAACAGACAGCACAAAACAACTAGCAACATTAAGTTTCTAGTCTTGTACTGTCTCGTTATTAAGTAACCTTATGTCAAAGTAATAACGCAGCGTGGGGGATATGACAATTTTGCCAATCTACACATTCCCTATTGCCGTTTTCAAATTCTTTAGTTAAGTATGTTATCCATCTTTCGCTAGTCATCTGCTGTATGTCTATGTCATCTTCGCCATCAGCAGTTGCTAGCCATTCATTTCTTATTATTGTTTCTAATTGGTATTCTGTTTTTATGTTTGAGTGTGCCGTAAGTATGTTGCCTAGTGCTATGTGAGCGTGAAGTGTTCTATTTCTATCGTATGTATTTTGTGTGCCTTCAATTGTTGTAATGATAAGTGGGTGATATAGATTTGGTTTACGTATTGCACCGTTGCCATTTGCAGCAACAGCTATGCGTCTATTAAATTGCCGTACAGTTCTACGTGCACGTTCTAATAAAATACTCATACGCTCCTCACTTGCATTTAACGTAGGTAACTTCATTTGTAAAGTTAGTGCGTGTGTGCAGCGTGGTGCATAAAGATATAGATAATCTTTGCTTGCGCTTTCTAATCGTTTTCTTGTCATACACTTATTTAGCAAACAAATGAATATCGTAAATAAATGTTTAAGGTGCTCTGTATGCAAGTGCTGGCGTGGCTTGCAGGGCAGTGCTTTTTTTCTTGCTTTTAGTGTTTTTTGAAAGTGCTGAAATCTATAAAAGCTAATGGTGGTGCGGGTTGTAGGCTGTTTTGACTTAGTATATTTAGGTAGGAATTTTTGTTAGGTGACGTTACTGTTTGTTATTTAACGTGAGGACAAACGAAATGAACACTTACATAAGCGTAGTTAAGCTACATATGACAACAACAAGTACAACAACAACTAAAGTGCTAGTGCAAGCAACGGATAGCTACAAAGCAAAGCTACAATTGGAAGCTATGTACGGACGGGGCAATGTAGTTAGCTCGCCTATATTAGTTAGGTAGATAAATACTAGTATGAGATTTTGTGAATTTGCCATTAAACCTATTAAGCCGCTTACTCCACCGCAAGCACGTATCTCCGCATTAAAGCAGCAGAAAGAACGTGTAGGTAAGCAACTTAAAACAGAACGCGACACACAGAAGAAACAGAAAGCAGTTGCTGCTATACAGAAAAATAATCAAACAATAGCTAATATAAACAGTGGCAGTTAAGTGCTTACTTTTGTTATGTGTGATTGCTGTATTATCTGTAACACAGTATTTGTAACTGTCTGTTAGCAGTGCATTCAAGCTTACACATTTTTACACACACCACAGTATTTCGATTTTAACTAATTGTTTATATTAAATAAATCTATGTCGAATGTTCTTTTAATCCGTTTGTCGTGGGTTCGATCCCCGCACGCCCTACCAAATTCGGTAGAAGAAACAAAGGGTTACAAGAAATTGTAACCCTTTTTTTCGTCTAAAATCTGCTTACACACCGCTTACATACTTTTACGTGTTGTTTTGGGTGGGGTAGGTGTAAAAAGTTTTTACGCTTCTTAATCTGACATATGTTGCAGTGCTTTAGAAAATCACACCCTGGTTCATGGGCTGATATGAGTGATTTGGAATACACTCTTCATATTGATTATTTTCTGGGAGTAGTTATGGCTAATATTTCGTTGGAAGCAATTCAAAGCTCTATAGAGCTAATAAAAGATGTAAAAGCATTGCTTGTCCTACAAGACCCATACCTGCCTGTTTACTCGGCCATAGGTGGTGCTATTGTAGGTGCTATGGCAGGTATTGTTCCTACCTTTATCAACTCTTGGATTAAGGATAGAAGCCATCGTAAAGCGCTTTCTCTTCAATTATATGCAGAGGTGAAGTCAACCCTTGAGATAGCTAGAGCTAGACAATATGCTAATGGACTACGTCAAACTGTTAGCTTGCTAAGTTCCGGGCAAATTCAGTCTCATATATATCAAATCCAAATTCCAGATGATCGATTCCCTATTTATAAAAACAGTCTAAGTAATCTGGGATTGTTGAATATTAAATTACAGGTACCTATTGTAAGTTTTTATCAAACGCTTGAAGCAATTATCCAAGATGTTAAGCCTGGTGGAATTTTAAATGCAAATCCTGCTGGATTAATAGAGTTTTCTGAGGTTTTATCCCTTATGGAAAAAGCTGAACAGCTAGGTGAAGAAATTCTTAATTTAATCAGCTTAGATTACAGACTTTAGTGTGACTTCTTAATGACTTCAGATTGTGGGGCTTATAATTATGCTTGAACAGATCATCGTTGGATTGCTAGTTTCAACTCTTGGTACAGGACTATTTAATTGGATACTCAGGTTATGGGTATCAGAGAAGATTAAGAGCTCTATAAAAAATGAGTATGATCAGAAATTAGAGACTCATAAAGCAATTCTTAAGGCGGAAACCGAAATTGAAATTGAAAAATTCAAATCACAATTATCTCTGGTGTCAATTGAACATCAAATACGGTTTTCCAAATTACATGAATTGCGAGCTGAGGTAATTGCTGAAACTTATGCTCTTCTAAAATATCTTTATACAAAACTTGGCGATTATGTAAAGCTTTTTGAGCCAGTTGGGGATTCGCCCCGAGATCAAAGAAGAAAAGCAGCAATCATAGCTCATGAGAAGTTTAGTAAATATTTCCAAGAAAAACTTATTTTCTTTCCAAAATCAACTGCTGACAAACTTGAAAAAATTAATGCTGATTTGGTAAAGTCGTTCAACCAATTTTCATTTGGTGTCGAAATGGCTTCTCAGATGGGACAAAACTCAACAGAGAACTGGATTAAGGTTTTTGAGAGTGTTAACGGTCAAATTAAGGAAGCGCTGGTGGAAATTGAGGGTGAGTTTAGAGGATTGTTAGGTGAAAAATCTTGATTTAAGAAAAAAGCTCGATGATATTTGCACAGACATTAATGCAATTGAACAATTGAGATTGATTAAAGAGCTTCAGGGCTTATATTTTCACAGCATTGTTGCCATCAATTCAGCTGCAGCTTTGCATACTTACACATGCGCGATGTATGCATTTAATTTTATTTGTAAGGCTGACTATGTACGAATCGTATTAAGGCATCCCGATGTATTTGCAGGGAAAAGTTTTATGAATTGGCTGTTGTCTAATCAACTACTAAAAGAGAAGTTACTGGATTATCTTACTGATGGCGATTATGTTATCTATCTCGACAATGAAAGATTCTTTAAACATATAGGTATTTGGGTTGGGGATGGTCTTGTTCATTCCAAATGGGGTACATTGGGACTATACGAGCACCCCTTATCGGAAGTGCCAAATCAGTACGGATGCAATGTGCTTTATTTTGGAAGAATAGCTGAAGGGGTTGCTTTGGAGAATTTCTTCCAATATGCAAAGACTCAAGGCGTCATTCTGTAACTGGTTTTTAGATAATCCATTAATACTCCGAAAGCTAGTGCCGTATTAATCATAGTGTTAATCTATTCTAATGACTAATTTAAATCAAATTCCACCAAACTTACCTGTGCCGTTAGATGATAGTCTTGCAGATCATTTGATTGGTATGAAGTTACCAAGCCTTAGCTTATTAGCAACTAACGGTACTAGGATTGATTTGAGCCAAGTTGAAGGTCGTTTTGTTCTTTACTGCTACCCAAGAACAGGCACACCCAATACATCACTGCCGGAAGGCTGGGATCAAATTCCAGGGGCTAGGGGATGTACGCCACAGAGTTGTGCTTATCGGGATCATTATCAAGAGATCAAAGCCTTAGGCTCTGAGGTATTAGGTTTAAGTACACAAACAATGGAATATCAAAAAGAGATGGTTGGTAGGCTTCATTTGCCATTCCCAATATTAAGTGATGAGCAGTTTGAATTTCAGCGGGCACTTAATCTACCTACATTTGAAGTTGCTGGAATGACATTATTAAAACGACTAACGATGATTATTAGGGGTGGGGTGGTGGAATCGGTTCACTATCCTGTATTTCCTAGCGACAGTGATCCTGCTTGGGTCATTAAAGAGTTACAGGGCTAGTCAGCGTAAAAACTATTTACGCTGCAAATCTCTGGATTCACGATTTTTTGAACAAGGGCGAAAAAAGTTTTTACGGTTATATTGTCAAATTAAAGTGCCATATCTATTCTTGATATAAATGTTGTTGTTTTTAAAATTAGCGTATTAATTTCACTGAGAGTAATGATAATTTCATTGCCATTTTCATCGAAGCCATTTCTATGAATGATATCGTGTCGTTTTTGTATGGCTTTTAAGATGTCTTGTTTTTCTTCTGAGAAAGCTATATTCAAAGTATTTTTATAAAGATATGATACTTTTTCGAGCCTGTGCCAGACAATATTACTTAGATATTTTCTTGCTGTTACTTCAATTCTGTCGGATTCGTTAAATATTTCAGAGATGGTAATTTTTGTTTTTTTAAACTCTTCAGTTGACTCGATGAATTTTCTGAATTTATCGGAATTATTGAAAATTTCAGTTATAAAAGCATCGGATAAATAAGTTTCTAAGACCGTTATTACATTCGCATAAATCAACCTATAAAATGTATTTTGAATGATATTGGAAACTGGTATTTCCAATAACTGGTTTATATCAATCAATGAGCTTCCGAAATTGCTATAGCAGTTCCCTATCGATGCGATATCTTCAATTAGTTGTGCATCGTAGTCATCTTCACTTGGGGTAGGTCCCCAGTAATAGCATTCATGCTCTAATCTAGAAATCATCGTGTCTATAACTGATTGATCAATAACACTTGAAAATTGATCCTCAAGCACCTCTCTAGTTTCAAAAGGTCCTCCCCAAATCCATTGGTAACCTCCTTCAGCAGTTTCATATGGTGTTCTTTCTGCTGGATCTTCGTATTTTGATCTAAACCAATACTCCAATGTTTCTAGTTGTTCCTCTAGAGGAAGTGAACTTAGATTTTCGGCTTGAATATTTTGGTTTGATGATGGATTAAGATAAGAGGTCATTTTTCATTATAAATAAATTTGTAATTAAGGTATGACATAGCTTTAAAAGGGGATATCGTAAGTAAAAACAAAAGGACCTTCATATCGAAATATTTTTCGAAGTGCTTTCTCAACTAATCCTTTGATCTGATCATTAACGTTTAGGTAACTTAGGACATCATCTGATGTATCAAACCCAATGTGGAGACTTTTGTCGCTATCACTCCAAAATAAGCTCGGATCTCCAATAAGAACTTCTTTCTGAAAGAAGTGATCCAGCCGCCATTTAATCATTAAGTCAATTTCCGACTTAAACACTAATTCAAGTGATTCTACTTTCTTCCAATCTTTGACTATATCTCTATAAAAACTGTCACATTCAATAGCAAACCATTTGCAGTTAGAAGTGTGCAAACGGTCATAGTCTTTAAGTACTTTGCTAAATATATTTGATCGGATAAAGCGAATTCGTGAAAAAATTTCCTTTTTATTGATGATATATCTTGTTAAGAAGTGTTCTGTATATATGCTCGTAGGCTTTATTTCATCGTTCTTAAACATCAATCGAACAAGATCTGTATCCAAAACAGATAGAAGATTGAATTGATAAACACAGGGGGCTTTCTTTCTTTTTGGAAGAGCTGAGAGCTCATAAGCTTGAGCTTTCATAAGCGATGTTATTGCACTGTATATTGCTGTTTGATTTTGTGGCTTCCCTGAGATCTTGTTCATTTGTTGGAAAGCAAACACCTCTACGTCAGGAAGAGTTAGCGCATCATTAACCCCATTTGCCTGTGCTGAATCATGAAACCTCTTTGGAGTTTCTTCTTTTGATAGCTGAAACTGTAAGGCTTTATCATTTGACCAGCAATGAAGAGGCCACCAGTCAGAGTTGGGATCTTTATGATTTGCTTCTCTAGATAGTAAAGCCCAAGCGTCCGCTTCACTTTTTTTACAACTAATAATTAAAACTGTGAAAACATCAAAATGTTGTACCTTTCTCACTCTATAAGCTAACAAGTCAATTTCTCTTACAGCCTCTTCGGAATCATCAACATAATACTTATTGCTAATTACAGTCCAACCATTCTTTCTCAATATCTGAGCAGTTGAATTTTCTAGCACGAAGCCAGTTTTTTTAATTTCTTCGGCAAATATTTCATTGTTCATATTTATTGACAATCTGATGTAAAAAGGCGGCTAAATTATTTTTATCTCACAATATGAAAAATACTCGCTCATTGTCAAAGTTGCAACTAACTTCGGTTGTCCATCACTTCAAAAGACCATAAATTAGTCCTATGGCACTGCAGTCTAGCAACACTCACGTATTGATGTATCGAGAACTTGTTATTTACAAAATTCTTCGTAGCCGAATCTGGCAGTGCAGATTTAAAGTTGATCATAAGTGGCATCGCCGTTCAACAAATGAATATGACTTAGATAAAGCACGACATCGAGCCAAAGAAATGATGATTGAGGCGGAGATTCGTAAACGTAGCAATCTCCCCACAGTGACACGTAAGTTCAAAGATATTGCCAAGTTAGCCGTA
>Ga0214222_1000003_pt1 | contig 125476 bp, 109 predicted proteins | sample TroBogypolimnion_29_FD_153060 | JGI IMG/M metagenome (GOLD analysis project Ga0214222, IMG submission 153060) | Freshwater microbial communities from Trout Bog Lake, WI - 20AUG2007 hypolimnion | ecosystem: Environmental > Aquatic > Freshwater > Lake > Hypolimnion/Profundal zone | place: Trout... | reverse complement strand
CCCGCGCGTAATAGCTGGATCATCTGGACTGCTGGGGGCACCACGAGACGGGGGTCTGGGGGCACGGCAGTGCCCCCGGCGGGTTGACAGCCCCGGCGCGCCTGCGCGATGGGGCGCCAGAGGGGCTATGCCCCGATGACCCTAGATCCAGGGCAACGCGTGCGTTGCCCTGGGGAAGTGCACCTCGCCATCACCCCGCTGATCCAGGTATTTCAGGCGAGGTGCACTACTCGCTGACCATCCGCTCGATCCGCCGGTCCGGCACCAGCCACATGAGGGCCACCACCCAGTAAAGGGCGAACCCCATCCAGCGGTTGGCGAAGGACATGAGGATGGCCGCCGAGTAGATGGCGATGGAAACCTTCCCCTTGAAATCGCTGCCCACGGCGGTGCCCAGCAGGGAGCCCGACCTGTGGTAGTGAATGAGGCATTGGCTCAGCAGGTAGTAGGCCAGGGCCGCCATGAGCAGCACGCCGCCGTACAGCGCCACGGGGCGGGCCGCGAAGTGGTTCTCGCCCATCCAGGCCGTGGTGAAGGGCACCAGGGACAGCCAGAACAGCAGGTGCGTGTTGGCCCACAGGATGGGTCCATTCACCCGCTTCACGGCATGGAGCAGGTGGTGGTGGTTGTTCCAGTAGATGGCCAGGTAGATGAAGCTGAGCGCGTAGCTCACGAAGGTCGGCAGCAGCCCAGCTAGGGACGCGAAGGAGTCGCCCTTGGGGACCTTCAGCTCCAGCACCATGATGGTGATGAGGATGGCCAGCACGCCGTCGCTGAAGGCTTCGAGCCGGTTCTTGCCCATGGTCAGCCTCCGATCGTCAGGGATTGTTCCACGGTCCCTGGCGCACGCGTCAAACCTTGAGCGGCTTGGCCGCCATCCGCCCCAGGTCCCCGCTGCCCTGGCTGTTGGCGAGGCTCTTGGCCAGGGCCACCAGCATGGCCTCCTGAGCGAAGGGCGGCAGGCTGGGCAGCAGGTCGGCGGCGGCGGCCACGGCCAGTACCTGGTGGGCGTGATTGAAGCCGGGATCGTTGCGGGTGCTGGCTTCGGCGAGGACCTTCAGCACCTCCTCGACGCGCCCCTCCCTCACCAGGGCCAACGCATGGCCCATGGCCCCCGCGGGCTCCGCATCCAGGATGGCATTGAGGAGCGCTTCCGGATCGGCCGCGGCGCCCTCTGGGGGGCAGATGCGCTCCTCGGGCTCGTCCGTGGGAAAGAGGTTCACCAGGGCCGCCGCCTGGCACCAGGGGCGGGGGTCCGCCGGCCGGGTCCGGGCCAGGCTGGCGAGGTAGACGAAGGCCCAGGCGGTCTTGCCCTCCAGGTCCCGCCGGGCATCCAGCTGCTTTTCGGCGGCGGCGAGGACCAGGGCCGCCAGGGAGTCCCCGGCCCCCTGGCCGGTCTTGAGGCGCGCGGTGAAGGCATCCAGGAGGGCCACGAGGCCCAGGTCGCAGATGTCCCGGACCTGGGGAGCGAGCTCATCCCCGTCCAGGGAGGCGGTGTTCCAGGGCACGGACACCTCGAGATCCCCCAGGCGCCTGGCGGCCCGGCGGGCCCAGAAGGTGTCCTCCGGCGTGGCCGCCAGCCAGGCCGCGAGGCCGAACAGGCGCCGGCCGGTCGCTTTGGGCTGCTCCAGCCGTTCCTGCAGGTCCGCCAGGTCGCAGGCCAGCACCGCCTTGTGGCCCACGTTGGCCATGTCCGTCTCCGTGAGCCGCCCCAGTCGCTGGAAATCGGCTGCCACGGGAAGGTCGAAGCCCTGGGCCTCCGCATAGGCCAGGGCGGGCCGCCGGGACCGGATGAAGGCCTCCAGGTTCCGCCACAGGCCGCTGCCCTTGGCGGCCGCCGCCTGGGCCTGGGCCGGAGCGGACCGGCGCCCCTCGTGGGCGGCCATGTGGACCTGGGTGGCCAGGGCCCTGAGGAAGCTCTCCTCCCCGAGCAGGGGGCGCAGTCGCAGGACCGCCCGAAGGCCCAGGATGCCATGGGGGACATGGGGCTGGTAGGCCTCCCAGTCGATGCGTGGGACGAGGGCCTTCACGGCGTCCCGAACGGCGTCCCGAACGCCGTCCGGCTCGGCGACCCGCTCCGCGAAGGCCCCGAAGAAGGCCTCCGTGGGGGCCTCCAGCTCCTGTTGCCAGCGGCCCTCCGGCGTCATACCCCCTCCAGGGGCAGGGCCCATGCGGCGGCCACGAGCCGGGCCCAGTGGTGGTTCCAGGCCCGCTTCCACACGAGGCTGTCCTCCTTCATCTCCGCGTCCTCCAGGCGCTGGCGGAGGTCCTGCCTCAGGGTCCCGGCGGCCGGCCCCAGGGCCGCCTCGGCCAAAGCCAAGAGGGCGGCGCGGGCTTCGCGTTCCTGGTCGTGATGGGCAAGGTAGCCCGCCGCCTCGGGTGAAGGCGCCGCCGCCCGCAGGCGCTGCCACTGCTCGAAGGCCGCCTTGGCGGCGGGATCGTCCCGCAGCGGCGCCTTCACCTGGTTCCAGTCCCTGCCCACATCGAACTCCGGTCCCGCCCGCAGCAGGGTCTCCCGCAGTTTCACGGCCTTGGCCACGTCCCGGTCCAGGTGCTTGAGGGCCACGAAGGTGCGCGGCTTCTCTCGTTTTTCGCGGCGGTCGAAGAAGGCGTTGAGGGCGGATACCACCAGGTCCATGGGCACGCCCCCCGCCTCCCAGGCCAGCACCTGCCGATAGTCCTCCGTGGACAGCAGGCCCGCACGGCCCCAGGCCCGGAAGGCCCACTCGCGCTCCAGCCAGTCCTTCTCCTCCCGGGTGTAGGCCATCAGGGCGTCGCCGGGGGTTCGGGCGCCAGCCAGGTTCCATCCTTCAGGTGCAGGGCCCCGTTCTCCCAGGCCAGGACCTCCTCGGGGGCGATGCCGGCCCGCCCATAGCCATGCAGGCGGAAGGAACCGGAGCCCAGCAGGTGGCCCTCGCGGTCCCACACACTTAGGTGCCAGAGGGTGCCCCTGTGGTCGCCCACCTGGAGAAAGATTCCCCGCCTGCCTTCCCCGCCCCAGACGGCCTCGGGCGGCACCTGGGCCGGCCGGGCAGGCATCCGCCCACACCCGCCGAGGAAACTCGCCAGGACCGTTGTCATCACCACCATCTTCGAAGGTCGCACCATGCCGACATTCTACCCGTTAGACTGGACCACCGAGGGGGGCATGGTCCTGATCCGCGAACAGATCCGCTACAAGAGCCGCAAGGAGATCGACAAGCTGCGGGAGGCCTGCCGGGTGGCGGCCAATGCCCTCCGGATCGCCGCCCGGGCCGCCCGGCCCGGGGTAACCCTGCTGGACCTGGACCGGATCGCCGAGACCTACATCCGCCAGCAAGGCGCCACCCCCAGCTTCAAGGGCTACCACGGCTTCCCCGGGACCCTCTGCACCTCCGTGAACGACCGGGTGGTGCACGGCATCCCGTCCAAGTACGTGCTCCAGGAGGGCGACATCATCGCCATCGACTGCGGCGCCAAGCTGGACGGATTCCACGGCGACACCTGCCTCACAGTGGGGGTGGGCCGGATCAGCGACGAGGCCCGCATGCTCATCCAGACCGCCCAGCTGGCCATGTTCGTGGGCATCGAGCACTGCCGGCCCGGCCTCCGCCTTGGCGACATGTCCACGGCGGTCCAGACCTTCGCCGAGGAGCGCGGCTACTCGGTGGTGCGGGAGTACATCGGCCACGGCCTGGGGCGGGACCTGCATGAGGATCCCCAGGTGGTGTTCGCCGAGCAGAAGCCGGGTACGGGGTTCCGCATGGAGCCGGGCATGACCATCACCATCGAGCCCATCCTGAACACAGGCAGCCACAAGTGCCTGGTGGAGTCCGACGGCTGGACCGTGCGCACCAAGGACGGCGGCCTCTCGGCCCAGTTCGAGCACGACATCGCCATCACGCGCAATGGACCGGAGATCCTGAGCGTCCCTGATTCGGAGTACGAACTGGAAGACGGTTTGTAAGGTCCCGGGCTTCAGATCCCGCACACTGGGCTGGAAAAGGTAATAACAGTTCTCAGCGCCGTCATCCCATGCTAAGATCGGCCATGGAACGTCGTCCGCGCATGCACCTGGGCGTCCCGGCTAGAAGCTACGCCGGTTGGACATATCCGGGTGCTCCCCGCATCGAACCTACGAACTAAACTCCGGAGCCACCGATGGAGAGGCATCGCCCCATCCAGACCCAAGGTCTATACGAACCCTCCCAGGAACACGACTCCTGCGGCTTCGGCTTCGTGGCGGACACGAAGGGCCGCCCCTCCCATGACATCGTCCGCAAGGCGCTCCAAGTGCTCTGCAACCTCGAGCACCGCGGGGCCTCCGGGAGCGAGAAGTCCACCGGGGACGGCGCAGGCATCCTCACCCAGATCCCCCACGCCTTCCTCGCGGCGCGGTGCCGCCCCACAGGAGTCGAGCTTCCTCCTCCGGGAGGCTATGGCGTCGGCATGTTGTTTCTCCCCCCCGACGACCGCAACCGCCACGCCTGTGAGCGGATCCTCGAGGAGGCCGTGGAGGAGGAGGGGCAGCGGGTGCTCGGGTGGCGGGACGTCCCCACGGACAACGCCTCCCTGGGCATCACTGCCCGGACCAGCCAGCCGGTGATCCGCCAGGTCTTCATCGCCCGTGGGGCCCAGATGGCCACCGAGGATGATTTCGAGCGGAAGCTCTACGTGATCCGGCGCCTGGCTGAAAAGCGGGTGTCCCGCTCGGTACTCCCGGGGCGTGGCCATTTCTACGTCTCCAGCCTTTCCTGCCGGACCATCGTCTACAAGGGGATGCTGAATTCCGAACAGCTCGGCTCCTTCTACCCCGATCTCGGGTCGGACGCGTTCGTGGCCGGTCTGGCGATGGTCCACTCGCGGTTCTCCACCAACACCTTCCCGAGCTGGTCCAGGGCCCATCCCTACCACTACATCTCCCACAACGGTGAGATCAACACGCTGCGCGGCAACGTGAACTGGATGGAGGGCCGGCAGCGGCTCTTCGCCTCCAGCCTGTTCGGAGACGACCTGCAGAAGGTGCTGCCGGTCATCGATCTGGACGGCTCGGACTCCTCCATGTTCGACAACGTCCTCGAGCTGCTCTACATGGCGGGCAGGTCCCTGCCCCATGCCCTGATGATGATGGTGCCCGAGCCCTGGAGCCGGCACGAATCCATGAGTCCGCTCCGGAAGGCCTTCTACGAATACCACTCCTGCCTCATGGAGCCCTGGGACGGCCCCGCCTCCATCGCCTTCACGGACGGCACGAGGATCGGCGCCATCCTGGACCGCAACGGCCTTCGTCCCGCCCGCTGGATCCACACCAAGGACGGGCTCGTGGTCATGGCCAGCGAGGTGGGCGTACTGGATATCCCGGCCGAGAAGATCCTGCAGAAGGGCCGCCTCCAGCCCGGACGGATGTTCCTGGTGGATACCAAAGAGGGGCGCATCGTTCCGGACGGCGAGATCAAGGATCAGCTGGCCAAGGCCGAGCCCTACGCCCAGTGGCTGAAGGAGAACCTGGTCCGCATCAACGACCTGCCCGAGCCGCCCCACGTCAACGCTCCGGACCACGAAACGGTGCTGCGCCGGCAGGAGACCTTCGGCTACACCCTCGAAGACGTGAACATGATCGTGAACCCCATGGCCACGGATGGCGCCGAGCCCATCGGCAGCATGGGCACCGACATCCCCCTGGCCGTGCTCTCCGAAAAACCCCAGCTGCTCTACGACTACTTCCGCCAGCTGTTCGCGCAGGTGACCAACCCCCCGGTGGACGCCGACCGCGAGAGCATCGTGCTCGCCGTGGACACGGCCATCGGACCAGAGGGCAACCTGCTGGAACCCGTGGCGGCATCGGCCCTCCACTTCACGCTGCCCACGCCGGTCCTGCTGAACCGGGAGTTGGAGAAGATCCGTTCCCTGGACGGCCGCCCCGGCTCCAGGGGCTTCCACTCCATCACTCTGCCCATGCTCTTCAAGGCGGATGCGGGCGGGAAGGGCCTCCGCAAGGCCATCGAGGACCTCCGCCGGCACTGCAGCGAGGCCATCGCCGAAGGCCACAACATCCTCATCCTCTCGGACCGGGGCCATGACGCCACCGACGCGCCCATCCCCGCCCTGCTGGGCATCGCCGCGGTCCAGCATCACCTGCTGCGGGCCGGCGATCGCGAGAAGGTCTGCCTGGTGCTGGAGACCGGCGAGCCGCGGGAGGTCCACCACTTCTGCACCCTCATCGGCTACGGCGCCAGCGCCGTCAACCCCTACCTGGCCTTTGAGACCATCCACGACCAGCTGCGCCAGGGGATGATCACCGGCGACGCCGACAAGGCCGAGATGCGCTATGTCAAGGCCGTCAACAAGGGCATCGTGAAGGTGATGTCCAAGATGGGCATCTCCGCCGTGCAGAGCTACCACGGCGCCCAGATCTTCGAGGCCCTGGGCCTCAGCCAGGACTTCGTCGACGAGTATTTCGCCGGCACGCCGACCCGCATGGGCGGCGTGGGCATCGACGTGATCGCCAAGGAAGTGGGCATGCGCCATGACCAGGCCTACCCCGAGCGCCCGGCCGATGCCCCCAGCCTCAGTTCCGGCGGCCGCTACAAGTACCGGCGGGACGGCGAAGCACACCTCAATTCCCCCGAGGCCATCCACCTGCTCCAGTCCGCCTGCCGGACCGGGGACTACAAGCTGTTCAAGCGCTACACGGAACTCATCGACCACCCGGGCAAGCAGCCCATCACTCTCCGGGGGCTGCTGGACTTCCGGTCCCAGGCCCGCCCCGTACCCATCGACGAGGTGGAACCCATCGAGGCCATCCTGGCGCGCTTCAAGACCGGGGCCATGTCCTACGGCTCTATCAGCCAGGAGGCCCACGAGGCCCTGGCCATCGCCATGAACCGCATCGGGGCCAAGAGCAACACCGGCGAGGGCGGCGAGGATCCGGCCCGCTACGAACCCTTGGCCAACGGTGATTCCAAGAACAGCGCCATCAAGCAGGTGGCCTCCGGGCGCTTCGGCGTCACCAGCCAGTACCTGGTCGAGGCCAAGGAGATCCAGATCAAGATGGCCCAGGGCGCCAAGCCCGGCGAGGGCGGCCAGCTGCCGGGCCCCAAGGTCTATCCCTGGATCGCCAAGGTGCGCCACGCCACCCCGGGTGTGGGCCTGATCTCCCCGCCGCCCCATCATGACATCTACTCCATCGAGGACCTGGCCCAGCTCATCCACGACCTGAAGAACGCCAATCCGGGCGCCCGGGTCAGCGTGAAGCTCGTCTCGGAAAGCGGCGTGGGGACCATCGCCGCCGGGGTCGCCAAGGCCCATGCGGACGTCATCCTCATCAGCGGCTTCGATGGGGGCACCGGGGCCGCCCCCCTCACCAGCATCCGCCACACCGGCGCCCCCTGGGAGCTCGGCCTGGCCGAAGCGCAACAGGTGCTGGTGATGAACAACCTGCGCAGCCGCGTCGTCCTCGAGACGGACGGCCAGCTGAAGTCCGGCCGCGACGTGGTCGTGGCCGCCCTGCTGGGCGCCGAGGAATTCGGCTTCGCCACGGCCCCACTCCTGGCCCTGGGCTGCGTGATGATGCGGGCCTGCCACAAGAACACCTGCCCCGTGGGCGTGGCCACCCAGGACCCGGAACTGCGCAAGCGCTTCAACGGGGACCCCCAGCACGTGGTGAACTTCATGCGCTTCATCGCCATGGAGGTCCGGGAACTGATGGCCCAAATGGGCTACCGCCAGTTCTACAAGATGGTGGGCCGCAGCGAGCACCTGGAAATGCGTCGCGGCATCGACCACTGGAAGGCCAGGACACTCGATTTCTCGCGCCTGCTCTGGAAGCCCACCGTGTCCAAGGACGTCAAGCGGACCTTCCGCATGAGCCAGGAGCACGGCCTCGAGAAGGCCCTCGACGCCACGACCCTCATTCCCCTCTGCCGGCCCGCCATCGAGGCCCGGACCCCGGTGTCGGCCACCCTGCCCATTTCAAACGTCAACCGGACCGTGGGCACCATGCTGGGCAGCGAGATCACCCGCCGCTGGGGCGCCGAGGGCCTGCCCGAGGACACCATCCGGCTGCGCTTCCAGGGCTCGGCGGGCCAGAGCTTCGGCGCCTTCATCCCCAGGGGGCTCACCCTGTCCCTGGAGGGTGATGCCAATGACTACCTGGGCAAGGGCCTCTCCGGCGGGCGCATCGTGGTCTTCCCCCCCAGCACGGCCACCTTCGTGCCCGAGGAGAACGTCATCATCGGCAACGTGGCCTGCTACGGTGCCACCGCAGGAGAGACCTTCATCCGCGGGCTGGCCGGCGAACGGTTCTGCGTGCGCAACTCCGGCGCGACCGCCGTGGTGGAAGGCATCGGAGACCACGGCTGCGAGTACATGACCGGCGGGGAGGTGGTGATCCTCGGCAGGGCCGGCCGCAACTTCGGGGCCGGCATGTCCGGCGGCATCGCCTGGGTGCTGGACGAGACCGGCGACTTCCCGGCCAGGTCCAACCTGGATCTCGTGGGCATGGGGCCGGTCGAAGACGCCCTGGAGGCGGAGCACCTGAAGGACCTCATCACCCGCCACGTGACCGCCACCCAAAGCCGGCGGGCCGCCGCGATCCTCCGGGACTGGGAGACCTGGCTGCCCCGCTTCGTGCGGGTCATGCCCTACGACTATGAGCGGGTGCTCGAGAGCCAGGCCCGGATGCGGGAGAAGGGGCTGCCCGAGGACGAGGCCGTGCTCGCGGCCTTTGAAGAGAACGCGCGGAGCCTCGCCCGCGCCGATGGGAACTAGGGGCTGACATGGGGAAGACCACTGGCTTCATCGAGTATCAGCGTGAACTGCCCGAGGACCGGGCGCCCCTGGAACGGGTGCTGGACTGGAACGAGTCCCACCCCCGGGTTCCCGACGAACTGCTCCAGCGCCAGGGGGCGCGCTGCATGGACTGCGGCACGCCCTACTGCCACACGGGCAAGCTCATGGGCGGCATGGCCTCGGGCTGCCCGCTCAACAACCTCATCCCCGACTGGAACGACCTGGTCTACCGGGGCCAGTGGCAGCGGGCCCTCCGCCGCCTGCTCCGCACCAACAACTTCCCGGAGTTCACGGGGCGGGTCTGCCCCGCCCCCTGCGAAGGATCCTGCACCGTGGGCCTCGGTGGCGATCCCGTCACCATCAAGGCCATCGAGGTCTCCATCATCGACAAGGCCTTCGAGGAAGGCTGGATCGGGCCCGAGATTCCCCAGGTGCTCACCGGGAAGACCGTGGCCATCGTGGGCTCCGGCCCCGCGGGCCTGGCCTGCGCCGCCCAGCTCAACCGGGCCGGGCACACGGTGACGGTCTTCGAGCGGGCCGACCGGGTGGGCGGGCTGCTGATGTACGGCATCCCCAACATGAAGCTCGACAAGCGCCTGGTGGAGCGCCGGGTGGGGCTCATGGCCCGGAACGGGGTCCGCTTCGTCACCGGCGTGGAGATCGGCCGGGACATCTCCTCCGAGAGCCTCCTGAGGGACTACCACGCCACCGTGCTGTGCTGCGGCTCCACCCTCCCCCGGGACCTGGACGTGGAGGGCCGCCAGCTCCAGGGCGTGCACCAGGCCATGGACTTCCTCACCCTGAACACCAAGAGCCTCCTGGACAGCAGCCACGCTGACGGGGCCTACATCTCCGCCAAGGGGAAGCACGTGGTGGTCATCGGCGGCGGCGACACCGGGACCGACTGCGTGGGCACGGCCCTGAGGCACGGGGCGCGGTCCGTCACCCAGCTGGAGATCCTGCCCCAGCCGCCGGAGCGGCGGGCGCCGGACAACCCCTGGCCCCAGTGGCCCAAGGTGAGCTCCATGGACTACGGCCAGCAGGAGGCCGCCGCCCTCCAGGGCGCCGATCCCCGCGTCTACGCCACCCAGACCCTGCGCTTCGCGGGCGAGGGGGGCACCGTCCGGGAAGTCCACACTGCGGGCCTGAAGTGGTCCCGCAGCCCCGAGGGCCGCATGCAGAACGAGGTGGTCCCGGACAGCGAGCGCGTGATCCCCGCGGACCTGGTGCTGCTGGCCCTGGGCTTCCTCGGCCCCGAGCGGAAGGGCCCCATCACCGAGCTGGGCCTCAAGCTGGACGGCCGCGGGAACGTGGTGGCGGACGGCCAGCGCATGACCAGCCTCCCGGGCGTGTTCGCGGCCGGCGACATGGTCCGGGGCCAGTCCCTGGTGGTCTGGGCCATCCACGAGGGGCGCAACACCGCCCGCAGCGTGGATCGCTACCTCAGCTACGGGAAGACCTACCTGCTCTGATGCTGTCCCGGTGGGAGGCTCCGTCTCTGCGCTCCGCGCAGCGGGAGCGGGAGCCTCGCGTCTGGGCAAAACCCCGTCTCGGCGTCTAAGCTGGGCCCGGAGGTCCGATGCCCACGGAGCTATGCCCCGCCAAACTGAACCGATTTCTCGCCGTGCTTGGACGGCGAGCCGATGGCTTCCATGACCTGGAGCTGGTCACCACCGTGCTGGAGCAGGTCCCCGACCTGATGGACCGGCTCGATGGGGTGCCGGCGGCTGAACTCACCCTCACCATCTCCGGGCCCATGGGCGAGGGCCTGGGGACCGACGAGAGCAACCTGGTGCTCCGGGCCTGGCGCCTGCTGGAGACTGCGGCCGGGTGTCCCCTGCCCGCCACCCTCCGCCTGGAGAAGCGCATCCCCCATGGTGCCGGACTGGGCGGCGGAAGCAGTGACGCGGCGGCGGCGCTGAGGCTGGGCAATGCTCTCTTCAGGCTGGGCCTCGCGGAGAGTGCCCTCCTCGGCCTGGCCGCCCGCCTGGGGAGCGATGTGCCCCTGTTCCTCCTGGGCGGCACCGTGCTGGGCCTCGGCCGCGGCGAACGGGTCTTCCCCATCCGCCCGGTCCCCCTCGAGCCCATGCTCCTCGTTCATGCCGGGCTGCATGTGAGCACGCCCAGCGTGTACCGGGCGCTGCAGAACGTGGGATACCCCTTTCCCGAGCCCCTGCCCTCCCAGGTGGACGGGGAGGTGCCCCCCTGGCGCAACGACCTGACCGGAGCGGCCCTGTGGGTCTGCCCGCCCCTGGCGGAGGTGCGGGACGCCCTCCGGGACTCCGGCGGGGAGCCGCTGCTCTGTGGCTCGGGCAGCTGCTGGGCGGCGCGGTACAATTCCACCTCAGACCGGGCTGCCGCGATGGAACGGATCTCGGCAGAACACGGCCAATGGCGGATCTGGCCCATCTAGATTCCGCCAAAGTTCTGGGAAGCCCGCCTACACTTTCAACCTTCTTCTTCGCGGCTTTTGCGCCCTTTGTGGCTCGTACATTCCTATCCTTAATCCGCAAGATCCGATGGAAAAGCGGCATTGGCCACAAAGAGCAGAAAGGACACAAGAACGCGGCGGGCCGGGGCCTGGCTGCGCCTCCTCCGGCTCCAGTTCTACCCCATGGCCTGGGTGGCCTACACGATCGGCGCCTTTGGGGCTCGGCACCACGTCGGGGCCTTTTCTTCGCGCATCTACTGGCTTGGCTACCTCTGCCTGTTCCTGACGGAGGCGCTGACCGTCCTCAGCAACGAGTGGTTCGACCAGGACACGGACCGGCTGAACCGGAACGCCGGCCCCTTCAACGGCGGGTCACGGGTACTGGTGGAAGGGGACTTGGATTTGGGATCCGTCCACCGGGCCATGCTGGGGCTGGCCCTGCTCTTGGGTCTGGGCTTGGCCGCTCTAGCAGCAGTTCTTCCCCCTTCGGCCAGACCGGGCCTGGTGTGCATGGTCGCCCTCAGCTGGATCGCCCTGAGCTACACGGTGCCTCCGCTGAAGTTCATCTACCGCGGTCTGGGGGAACTCGACGTGGCCTTCACTCACAGCGTCGGGGTCATCCTCTGCGGCTACCTGCTCCAATCGGGGGGGTGGCGGGATGCCTTCCCCTGGCTCATCGGGCTGCCCCTCTTCTTCGCCACCCTGGCAGCCATCACCCTGTCGGCCCTCCCGGACCAGGTCGCCGACGCCGCCGTGGCCAAGCGGACCCTGGCCGTGCTCCTGGGCCGGAGGGGCGCCGCCTGGGCCGCCCTCGGCTCCACGGCCACCGCCACCTTGTGCGGACTGATCTGGCTCTGGCGCGGCATGTACGGAGGCCACAGCGCCCTCGCCACTTGGCTGTCCGTGGCCCACGGCCTCGTCCTCGCAGGGGCGATTCTCCGGTATCTGCATCTGGGAGCGCCCTGCAGGCGCATCAACGGGATCATGGTCCTGGCCCTCACCCACCTGCTGTAGTTCGGGCTCATTCCCCTGGCCCACCTCTGGTGAAGCCGCTGTCCCCACATTGATCAAAGCCGGGCATGATGGTCCATCCAGAGGTATCCATGTCCACGCCCTCCCTGCGCATCCGCGGTCTCCGCAAGGCCTTTCCCAGGGTCCTGGCCGTAGACGGTGTGGACCTGGAAGTGGCCCGGGGCGAGGTCTTCGGCCTGCTGGGTCCCAATGGGGCGGGCAAGACCACCACCCTGGAAATCATCGAGGGCCTCACCGCGGCCGATTCCGGCACGATCGAGATCCTCGGCCTCACCTGGGAGATCCATGGGCAGGAGATCCGGTCCCGCATCGGCGTGCAGCTGCAGAGCACCAGCCTCTTCAACAAGATCACCCCCCGGGAGGCCCTGGACCTCTACGGCAGCTACTACCCGAAGCGCCGCAGCACCGCCGAGCTGCTGGCCCTGGTCCAGCTGGAGGAGAAGGCCGATGCCTACCACATCACCCTGAGCGGCGGGCAGCAGCAGCGGCTGGCCCTGGCCCTGGCCCTGGTGAATGACCCTGAACTGGTCTTCCTCGATGAGCCCACCACCGGGCTCGACCCCCAGGCCCGGCGCAGCCTCTGGGACGTGGTGCGGCGCATGAAGGGCGAAGGGCGCACTGTGGTGCTGACCACGCACTACATGGACGAGGCCGAGGCCCTCTGCGATCGGCTGGCCATCATGGACCGCGGACAGGTCATCGCCACCGGCACACCGGCCTCTCTCATCTCGGATTTGGCCATGCCCAGCGTGGTGGAGCTCACCTTCGAGGGTATGGCGCCAGATTCCTCGGCCTTTGCCGCACGGCTGGGCCAGGCCGTGGAGCCCCGCGCGGACCTCTGGGAGATCCGCACGCCCGATCCCAAGGCCCTGCTGCCCAGGCTGCTGGAAGCCGCCGAGGTCGGTGACGTCCCCTTCCAGCAGGTCCACATCCGCCGCGCCACGCTGGAGGATGTGTTCCTGCAGCGCACCGGCCGAAGCCTGAGGGAGTGACCATGATGCTCTGGCGGCAGTTCGTGATGGAATGGCGGCTCTACAGCCGTGACCGGGTGGCCATGTTCTGGACCATGGCCTTCCCGGTGCTCCTGCTGCTGGGCTTCGGGACCATGTTCCGGGACGGCGGGGGTCCCAGGCTTTCACTGGTGCGGGTGCTGCCCCAGTCTCCTTCTCCGAGCGACGCGGCGCTGGGAAAGGCCCTGGTGGACCTGCAACTGAACGTCCAGACCCTTTCGAAAGCCGAGGCCGAGTCGCGCTGGAGCCGGGGCGAGACGGCGGCCCAGCTGGAACCCGCCGGCGCGGGGTACCGCCTGCGCCTGAACAGCTACCTCATGGCCCAGGCCGGCGCCACGGCGGGACTGGTCAACCAGGCCTACCTCATGGCCCAGGCCCGGCTGAGCGGCGCCCCGGAACCCCAGCGGATCCCCATCCAGATGGAGAGCCCCGGGCACAAGCGGTCAGCCAGCTACGTGACCTTCCTGCTGCCGGGATTGCTGGGCCTGAACCTGGTCAGCATGGGCCTCTTCAGCGTGGGCATGGTCAACGTGTCCTACCGGGAGAAGGGGAAGTTCCGCCGCCTGGCCGTGACCCCACTGCCCAAGTGGATCTTCCTGCTGGGCCAGGTGCTGCACCGGCTCACCGTGACCGTGGTCCAGGCCGGCATCCTGCTCCTCGTGGGCCGCCTGGCTTTCGGCATCCAGAACCAGGGTTCCTTCCTGGACCTGCTGCTCATCATGACCCTGGGCACGGGCTGCTTCATGGCCTTCGGCTTCGCCCTGAGCGGCTTCGCGGAGACCTCCGAAGGCTACGCCGCCCTGTCGAACCTGGTGTTCTTCCCCCTCATGATGCTGAGCGGCGTCTACTTCACCCTGGACGCGGCCCCCGCCTGGCTCCAGCACACGGTGGCACTGCTGCCCCTGGCGCCCTTCATCCGGGCCCTGAGGGCCGTGTTCAACGACGGGGCCAGCCTGGCGGGCCACGTGCTGGGTCTGGCCATCGTCGGGGCCTGGGCCCTGGCGGCCTTCCTTCTCGCGGTCCGCCGATTCCGGTGGGCCTGAACGTCGATTGGACTATGCACCTTCCGTCTCCTGGTCGATGCTGAGGGCATGATGGACCATCCACCCGAAAAGGAGTTGCGGAGAACCCTCGACGCCTTCCAGCTGCGGGCGGAGGCGTTGCAGGTGCGCCTTGATGGCATTCAGGGGATTCTCGATGCCATTGCCGAGGCCATCTACATCCAGGATGCCGATGGACGCTTCCTGGACGTCAACGAGGGCGCCGTGCGGATGTACGGCTACCCCAGGGACTTCTTCCTCGGCAAGACTTCGGAGGTCCTGTCGGCCCCGGGGCGCAACGACCTGGAGGCCGTGGCCCGGGCCTTCACCCGGGTCCTCCAGGGGGAACCCCAGCAGTTCGAGTTCTGGGGCCGCAAGGCCGATGGTTCCGTCTTCCCCAAGGAGGTGCGCCTCTACCCTGGATCCTACCTGGGAGAAAAGGCCGTCATCGCCATATCCCAAGACATCTCCGGACGGAAGCGGGCCGAACAGATCCGGGACGCCGCCTACCGGATCTCCGAGGCCAGCCTGGGGGCGAAGGACCTGCAGGCCCTCTACCGGTCCGTCCACGAGACCCTGCGCACCCTGCTGCCGGCCGAGAATTGCTACATCGCCCTGCATGACGGGAAAACGGACTTGGTCAGCTGGCCCTACTGGGTGGACCAGGTGAACGAGGCCCCGCCCCCCCGCCCCTTCGGGCGGGGACTGGCCGAGTTCGTCATCCGCTCGGGCCGGCCCCAGTTGCTCGACGGAAGTCGCCTGGCGGCCATGGCGGATGCCGGTGAGGCCCGGGGCTCGGGCATCGGGCCCGTGGCCTGGATGGGCGTCCCCCTGAAGAATGACCGGCGGGTGTTTGGCGCCCTGGTCATCCGGAGCTATGAAGGCGGGTACCGCTACCTGGCTGAGGACCTCGAGATCCTCTCCTTCATCTCGGCCCAGATCGCCATGGCCATCGACCGGAAGGCGGCGGAAGCCGCCCTCCGCTTCAGCGAGGACAAGTTCTCCCGGGCTTTCCATGGCAGCCCCGACGCCATCAACCTGACTCGTCTGGACGATGGCACCTACCTGGAGGTCAGCGAGGGATTCGAGCGGCTCACGGGTTGGGCGAGGGCCGAGTCCATCGGCAGGACCGCCCTCGACCTGGCGATCTGGGTCGATCCGGCTGATCGCCAGAAAATCGTCGACTTGATCCGGGACCATGGCGAATACACAGGCCTGGAGATCCCCTTCCGCAGGAAGGACGGCTCCACGCTGACGGGCCTGATGTCGGGGAAGAACATGGAAGTGGGCGGCATCCCCTGCCTGCTCTCCATCACCCGCGACATCACCGACCGCAAGCGGATGGAGGAAGACCTCCGGGCGGAACGCGGGCTCTTTGTGGGGGGGCCCGTGATGGTGCTGCGCTGGCGGGCCGCTCCCCCCAACTGGCGGGTGGACTATGTCAGTTCGAACGTCAGCTCGATCCTGGGCTATGCCCAGGAGGACCTGACCTCCGGACGGATCCTGTTCGATTCGCTGGTCCACCCCGAGGACCGGGATCGTGTCCACCGGGAAGCCCATGAGCTGAAGCGCAAGGGCATCCCGCACTATGAGCAGGAATACCGGATGAAGATGGCCTCGGGGGAGTACCGCTGGTTCCACGACTTCACGGCCCCCGCCACCGCCGACGCAAATCCCCCCTACTACCTGGGCTACATGCTGGACATCACGGATCGCAGGCGGGCCGAGGACGCCCTCCGCCAGGCCCAGAAGCTGGAGAGCCTGGGCATCCTCGCCGGCGGCATCGCCCACGACTTCAACAACCTGCTCACGGTGATGCTGGCCAACCTCAACCTGGCCCAGATGCACGTCCCGGAGGAGGCCAAGGCCCAAGCCTACCTGGCCACCATGGAGACCACGGTGCTGAAGGCCACGGAGCTCACCAAGCAGATGCTGGCCTACTCGGGGCGGGGCCATTTCCAGGTGGTTCCCCAGGACCTCAATGAAGTGGTGCGTGAGGTCACGCACCTGCTCGCGGTGTCCATCTCGAAGAAGATCCGGCTCGAGTTCGACCTGGAACCGGGCCTTCCAGCCCTCCTGGCGGATGCCGCCCAGATCCAGCAGGTGGTCATGAACCTGGTCACCAACGCCTCGGACGCCATCGGAGAGCGGGAAGGCGTCATCCGCCTCGCCACTACCACGGGGTACCTCGGTGAGTCTGAACTCCAGTCCGACTACCGGGGGGACACGCTGAAGCCCGGCCCCTTCAACTTCTTGGATGTGGCCGACACCGGCGCGGGCATGGCCCCGGAGGTGCTGGCCCGGATCTTCGACCCCTTCTTCACCACCAAGGGGGCCGGACGCGGCCTGGGCCTCTCGGCCATGCTCGGCATCCTCCGGGGCCATGGGGCCGGACTGCGGATCACCAGCACTGTGGGAAGGGGCAGCACCTTCCGAATCTGCTTCCCGGCCTCCAGCCAGGAGGCCCCCGTGACCGCGCAGGAGATCGAGAAGGCGACCTCGGGCCCGCTTCGGGGCCGGGTCCTGCTGGTGGATGACGAGGACCTCATCCTGCAGGTCATCGGAGCCGCCCTCCAGACCCTCGGCTTGGAGGTCCTGACGGCAAGGGATGGGCGGGAGGCCCTGGAGCGGTTCAGGGAGGCTCAGCCGCGGCCCGACCTGGTCCTGATGGACCTCACCATGCCCCGCATGGATGGGAGGGAGGCCTTCCAGGCCATGCACGACCTCGATCCCTCCGTCCCCATCGTGCTGAGCAGTGGATTCTCGGAGCAGGACTCCGTCCAGACCCCGTCTGGACCGAACCCGACCGGGTTCATCCAGAAGCCCTACCAGATCAAGGAGCTTCGTCAATTGCTCCAGCGGGTGCTGGGCGGCTAGCGACGTCAACGGGCTACACTGGGGGGCTGGAGAGCCCCATGCAGTCTTCCAAGCGAGCCCGGATGGCCATCTTCTTCACGGTCTTCGTCGACCTTCTGGGCTTCGGCATCGTCATTCCGATCCTCCCTCTCTATGCGGAGGCCATCGCCAACCATCCGAGCGCATGGATGGCGGGCGTGAACCACTTCCTGGGGCTCGGTGGAACCGGCACCCAGCCCGGCGCCTTCTGGGCCGGCGTGGTCTTCCTCAGCTTCAGCCTCATGCAGTTCATCGCCTCGCCCATCCTGGGACGGGTTTCGGATCTCATCGGCCGGAAGCCCGTGCTCTGGATCAGCCTCATCGGCTCGGCCATCGGCTACCTCATGCTCGCGCTCACCAGCCGCTTCGAGTGGATGCTTGCAGCCCGCCTCCTGGATGGCCTCACCGGCGGCAACATCTCCGTGGCCCAGGCGGCCATGGCCGACAGTTCCACGCCGGAGGAACGCTCCAAGGTCATGGGCATGATCGGAGCCGCCTTCGGCCTGGGCTTCGTGCTGGGCCCGGCCATGGCCGGCGTCCTGAGCGGCAGCGCCTTCGGCCATCAGCTGCTGGCGAGCCGGGGCTGGCACCTGCCCTTCTTCGTGGCGGCGGGCCTGTCCCTCCTGGCCTCGATGATGGTCCTTTTCTGGCTGCAGGAGACGCTCACGGATGAGGTGCGGGCCCGGGCCCGGTCCCACGAGAGCCGGGGCCACGCGGTGGTCAGGGCCCTGAAGCGAGCCGGCATGCCCCAGATCCTCGGGGTGTCCCTTCTCTCCATGGCCGGCTTCGCCATGATGGAGGGGACCTTCGCCCTCCTGGTCCAGGAGCGCTTCGGGTTCCACCAGCGTGAAGTGGGCTTCCTCTTCGCGGGCATCGGCGTGCTGCTGGTGATCTACCAGGGGGGCCTGGTGCGCCTGGTCGCCAAGCGCATCCCCGAGCGCGCGGCGCTCATCATCGGCCTCGTGGTCATGGCCCTGGCCCTGCCGCTCATGCCGAAGGCGCCCTGGATGTGGCCCTTCCTCCTCCTCCTGATTCCGCTCTCCTGGGGCAGTGGCATGGGCAACACCGCAGGCACGGCCCTCGCCAGCCGGCTGACTCCCCCTGAGGACCAGGGCGGCCTCTTCGGCGTGATCAACGCCATGACCGGGGTGGGGCGCATCATCGGCCCGGCCTTGGGCACCTTCGTCCTGGCCCGCTGGGGTGGCCAGGCCACCTACACCCTCGCCGGCCTGACCCTGGGCCTGGCCCTGGTGCTCGCGATGACCATCTCCCCGAAAGCGGCGCGATGATCTGTCTGGATGGACGTTCCCTGACCTCGTCTCTGCTGGCGCGCATCGCCCTGGGGGAAGGGGTCTCGCTGGACGAGGGCGCCATGGCCCGGGTGGCCGAGAACCGGACCGTGGTGGATCGGATCGTGGCCGAAGGCCGCACGGTCTACGGCATCAATACGGGATTCGGCCAGTTCGCCACCGTCGTCATCCCCCCGGACCAGCTCCAGCTGCTCCAGCTCAACCTCATCCGCAGCCACGCCGCGGGCGTGGGCGAGCCCCTGCCGAGGGACCAGACCCGGGCCCTCATGGCGGCCCGCATCAACTGCCTCCTGAAGGCCCACAGCGGCATACGGCCCGACCCCATCCGCCTGCTGGCGGCCTGCCTGAACGGGGACGTGGTGCCCGTGGTGCCCTGCCAGGGCAGCGTGGGCGCCAGCGGAGATCTGGCGCCCCTGGCCCACATGGCCCTGCTGCTCGTGGGGGAAGGCCTGGCCTGGTCGGGTTCGGGCCAGCCGGTCCCGGGCGGGCTGGCCCTGGCCGAAGCGGGACTATCCCCGGTGACCCTCCAGGCCAAGGAGGGGCTGGCCCTCATCAACGGCACCCAGCTCATCACGGCCCTCGGTAACCTGGCCCTGGTGAGGTTCAGGCGGCTGGCCAGCCTGGCGGACGAGATCGCGGGCCTGAGCCTGGAGGCCCTGCGCGGCACCCGCTCGGCCTTCGACCCGCGGATCCATGCGGCCAGGCCCCATCCCGGACAGACCCTGGTCGCCGAACACATGCGGCGGCTCCTGGGCCCCTCCAGCGCCGTCTCCGACAGCCACCGCGACTGCCACCGGGTGCAGGACGCCTACAGCCTGCGCTGCATCCCCCAGGTGCACGGAGTGACGCGGGATGCCCTCGAATTCGCCGGGGCCATCCTGGAGCGGGAACTCAACAGCGCCACCGACAACCCGATGATCTTCACGGAGACCCAGGAATCCAGGTCCGGGGGCAATTTCCACGGCCAGTACCCCGCCTTCGCCTGCGACGTGCTCGCCATCGCCGCGGCGGACCTCGCCAGCATCTCCGAGCGGCGGCAGGAGCGCCTGGTGAACCCGGCCTACTCGGACCTCCCGGCCTTCCTCACCCGGAACGGCGGCCTCGAATCGGGCTTCATGATGGCCCACGTCACTTCGGCGGCCCTGGTCAGCGAGATGAAGGGACTGGCCCACCCGGCCTGCGTGGACAGCATTCCCACCAGCGCGGGCAAGGAGGACCACGTGAGCATGGGCCCCATCGCGGCCCGCAAGCTGCTTCGCGCCGTGGATGCCCTGGAACAGGTGCTGGCCATCGAGGCACGCATGGCCCTGGAGGGCCTGCGCATCCTCGGGCTGGCCCCCGGCACCGGGCTGCAGCCCCTGATGGACCGCCTTTCAGAGGCTTGCGCACCCTGGGCTGACCGCGCCATGTTTGAGGAGATCCACGCGACCCTCCAGGCCCTCCGCACCCACGAAGAAGCCCTCCCATGACCCAGCCCACCCCCTGGCGAACCACCTGCGAACAGGCGCTGCGGCGCTTCTCGGACGCGGATTCGATCCGGTTCTGGGGCATCGGACACGAGGTGGACGGCACCTACCAGCCCATCTTCAACTACCGCTTCGAGCACACCTACGCCGTTGTGCTGCTGGCCCGCTGGCTGGCGCCAGCGACCGGAGCGGACCCGGAAGTGGTGGAGTGCGCCGCCTGGCTGCATGACGTGGCCAAGCGCCTGAAGGCGCCCCACACGAAGGACGCGCATGCCCAGGATGCTTCCGTCCTGGTGGAGGAGATCCTCGCCGGTTCGGACTTCCCGCCCGGCAAGATCCCCGCGGTCCGCCATGCCATCGAGCGTCACGTGGGCCTGAAACTCGAGAAACCCCTCGAACCCCTGGAGACGGCCTGCCTCTGGGACTGCGACAAGCTCAGCAAGATCGGCGCGGCCAGCCTCATCCACTTCGGCTGCATCAGCGGCGCCTTCCAGCCCATCACCACCGGGGAGATCCTCCGCCGGGGCGTGGCCTGGCTGGACCTGGCTCGCGGGATCACTGCCTGCTTCAATACGGAACCCGCAAGGGCGGAGGGCCGGAGGCGGCTCGCCTTCATCGAAGCCCACTACGCCCAGCTGCGGCGGGAATGGTCGGATCCCATGGAGGTGACTCCGCCATGACGGATTTCCTGCCCCTGGCCCAGAACCTGACCGTGGCCCTGAAGGCGCTGCAGATGTACACGGCCTCGCACCCGCGGAGCCAGGAATCCGCCGCCGCGGCCCATGCGAAGCTCGATCGCTGGCTGGCGGAACAGGAACGCCTCCAGTTCGTCATCTCGGGACCCAAGGCCTTCGTGGACGGGCAGGTGCAGGACCCGAAGAACCCCCACATCACTTCGCTGGTGCGGCTCATCTCCGAGCGGGGAATCGGGGGCTTCATCTTCGAGCGGGGCGTGACCCTCGAGGAGCTCCTGGCCTTCCTCCATGGATTCACCCTCAAGCCCGCGAGACTGGAGGAGCAGGGCGGCTTTGAGGCCCTCCTCAAGGCCTCGGGCGTGACCCACATCCGGGTCTCGCAGACCCGGTACCAGGAAGTCCTCGACGGGGAGGAAACCGGGGGGGGGGACAAGGCTCCTGCCTTTGCCCCGGCCCCTCCGGCCCCGGCACCTCCGCCGAAGAATTCCGCCAAAGCCCTCCAGGAAGCCCTGATGGCCGCCATCGCCCAGGGAGCCTCCCTCCGGGCCGCCGGGGGCTCCGCCTCGGGCAGCAAGGGCACCGCCGCCGGCGCCGCCCTCAGCGGGTCCGGCGGTGGCGAGGAGAGCGGGTCACCGGGGGGCATGTTCGAGGATGGTGGCCTGGAGGAATCCGGTCTCGGCCCCGGAGATCTCGGTGATCTCGGCAGCCTGGCCGAGGAGCTGGGAATCGGGGACGGCATGCCGACCTCCGGCCAGCTCGGCACCCTCCGCGAGGCCATGATGGGCCTCACCCCCGAAGGCCAGATGGGCCTCCTGGCGAGCCTCGGCACCCTTCCGGCGGAGCCGGCTGGGCTGGCCCTGGGGATGAAGGCCCTGGCCGGCGAGATCCTCGCCAATGCGACCAGCGCGCTCCTGGCCAAGGGGGCCTCCTGGGCCCAGCTGCGGGGCCCGATCCTGGACATTCTCCGCCCCCTTCAGGACCGGGATCTCATGCTGCGCACCCTGTCGGCCCACCTGCATGTCAGCGGTCAGGACGCCTCCCAGGTCGCCGCCATCATCCGCCACCTGGAGTGGGAAGCCCTGAGCCTGGAAGCCAAGCTGCTCAAGATTCTGGAAGGTGGGCATCTGTTCGAGCTGAGCCTGGAGCAGCGCCTGGCCTTCCTGCGCGAACTGCTGGACCTCAGACGTTTCGAGGAGTTCCTGAGCATCCAGGAGGTCCTCATCGAGACCCTCCGCGAGGACCACTCTGACCTGCGCCTCAAGGCCATCCAGACCCTGGCCGGCCTCTCTCGGTGGGCCCAGGACCCGGGCCTGCCGCCCGGCGGCGAGGGGCCCCTGTCGGAGGCCCTCCGGGCCCACTTCGCCTGGGAGCCCGATCCTCCGCTCCACCGGTGGTCCACCGAGGCGCTAGAATCGATCCTGGCGGCCATGGTTCACCGGGGGGAACTCGAATCCGTGGTCGTGGACCTGCAGGAACTCGAGAGCCTCTGCGCCTTCCTGGAAGAACAGCAGCCCTGGCGCTCCGACGCGCTGGTGCGCCTCCATGCGGCCCTCCAGCGGCCGCAGTTCCTCGACCTGGCCATCAACCAGATCTTCACGCTGAAACGGGAGCAGATGATCCAGGAGGTCCATCCCTATCTGGAATTGTTGGGCGATCCCATGGTCAGGCGGATGGTGGACCGCCTGGGCGAAGAGACCGATCGGACCCGGCGGGGACGACTGGTCGAAGCCATCCGGAGCGTGGGACCCATCTCGCTGCCCGCCCTCATCGACGTCCTCACCGCTCCGGCCTGGTTCCTGGTGCGCAACGCGCTGACCCTCCTGTCCGACATCGGAGACACCGGCTGCATCCCCCCCATCCTTCCCCTGCTGCAGCATCCGGAGCCCCGGGTTCGGCGCACAGCCGTGCGCGCCCTGTGGAAGCTGGGGGGTCCCGTGGCTGAACCGCACCTGCTGGCCCGCATGAAGGAAACCGATGCGGAGACGATGCAGGAGATCCTCTTCGCCCTCGGGCAGCTGCGCTCCGAGAACAGCCTGCCCCAGGTCATCGCCCTGGCCCAGGACAAGCGGGTGCAGGAACGGATCCGGATCCAGGCCCTGGACACCCTCGGCAGCATCGCCTCGCCCAAGGCCATGCCGGTCCTGCTGGATTGCATGCGGCGGAAGGGTTTCTTCAGTCAGGGAGAATCCCCCGGCATCCGCATGGCGGCGGCCAAGGCGCTGGCCTCCCTCGGGACAGCCGAGTCCGGTGCTGCGCTCCAGAAGGCGCTGGACAGCGAGCCGAAGGGCGAGGAGCGGGAGACGCTGCGCCGCCTCCTGGATCGGTCGGCGGCGCCGTGACCGGGGCCCAGGCCCATCCGGATCCGCGCCAGCTGCTGGAGGCCTTTGAAGCCTTCACGGCGGCCTCCGAGCACCTCCAGGCCCGCTACGAGGCCCTCCAGTCCCAGCTCGGCCAGCTCCAGGGGGAGCTCCAGACCGTGATCGAGGCCGTCCCCTTCGCCATCTGGGTCCTGGCCGAAGATGGCTCGCTGCGGTTCACCAACCGGCCCCAGGGACTCGAAGGGCGATTCCTGCAGGACCCGGCGCCCTGGGAGGCGGGTAGCCCCGGGGGCCAGCGCCGCTTCCAGACCGCCGAGGGCCGGGAGCTGATCTTCGAGGAGGAACGGCGCTCAGCTCCCCACGGCGGCACCATTGTCATCCTCCGGGATGTGACGGAGGCCGTCCTGCGGGCCCAGCAGGCCACCCGGGAGGACCGCCTGGCCGCCATGGGCCGCATGGCCGCGGAACTGGCCCATGAGATCCGGAACCCCCTGGGCAGCCTGGCCCTCTTTTCCGGCATGCTCGTGGAGGACCTCGCGGACCAGGCGGGCCCCCTTGAACTGGCCCGCAAGATGCAGGAAGGCGTGGGCCGGCTGAACACCCTGGTGGGCAACACCCTGGCCTTCAGCCGGGACCTCCATCCCAGGACCGATGCCGTCCCCTTGCGGGAGTTCTGGGAAGAGGTGTTCAGGTCAGCGGCCCTGGCCGGGGCCGTCTCCTGGAAGAACCAGATTCCCGCCAAGGCCACCTGGCGGGGCGACTCGGACCTCCTGCGCCAGGTTGCCCAGAACCTACTCCAGAACGCCGTCCGGGCCCTGGAGGAAACTGAAAGGCCCCGCATCGTCCTGGCGGCCGTCGAGGAACGGCTGGATGGGCAGCCCTGCTGGCACCTCACCCTGTCCGACAACGGCTGCGGCATTCCCGCCGAGGCGCTGGCCAAGGTCTTCGACCCCTTCTTCAGCACCTTCGGCGGGGGCACGGGGCTGGGCCTGGCCGTCTGCCACCGCATCATCGTGGCCCATGCGGGCCTGCTGTTCATTGAGAGCCAGGCGGGCCGGGGCACGACGGTCCATCTCAGGCTGGCGGCGGCTCCTGTCGCGTGACGCCGGGCGTGGAACATGCGAAAATCGGTGCCCGCGGAGCGCCCATGTCCTTTCTTCACCTTCACCCCGGCAAGCAGGCGCCCGAGATCGTCAACGCCATCATCGAGATCCCGACCGGTTCCCGCATCAAGTACGAGATCGACCACCACACCGGGCTGGTGCATGTGGACCGCGTGCTGTTCTCGCCCTTCCACTATCCCGCCGAGTACGGCTTCGTGCCGGGCACCCTGGCTGAGGACGGGGATCCCGCCGATATCCTTGTGCTCATCAACGGGTCGACCTATCCCGGCGTGGTGATCCGGGCCCGCCCCATCGGCCTGCTCCGGATGACCGACGACAACGGACCCGATGCCAAGATCCTCGCCGTGGCCACCGACGATCCCACCTATGCGCACGTGACCTCCCGGAGCGACCTGCCCCCGCACTTCCTGCTCGAGGTGGAACACTTCTTCCTCACCTACAAGGATCTGGAGCGCAAGACCGTCTCCAGCGATGGCTGGGGGGGCAAGGACGAGGCCCATGCCTTCCTGCGGGCCTCCATCGAGGCCTACGCCAAGCAACCGAAAAAGAAGAAGTAGGGGGGACGGTGGGACAGGAGGCGGCCCCCGGGCTCGTCTGCTTCGACCTGGACGGGACCCTGGTGGATCCCCTGCTGGGGGTCCAGCACGGCTTGGCGAAGACCTGCGCGGCCTTCGATCTGGCCATGCCCGACGAGACCACCCTCCGCGGCTGGATCGGCTTCGGCATGCGGGAGTCCCTGGCCACCCTCAAGGGCCTTGAGGATTCGTCCCGTCTCGAGGCGGCGCTCGATTTCTATTGGGAGCGCTACCGCGAGGAGGGCGTCTTCGAGCACGAGTTGTACCCTGGCATCTTCCACCTGCTGCATCGGCTGAAGCGCCAGGGCCATCGCATCTACATCGTGTCCGCCAAACCCGGCCTCTTCGCCCGGCGCATCGCCTACCAGTTCGACCTGAACCTCATCTTCGACGACATCTTCGGAAGCTCCCTCAAGGGCCAGTGGCAGCCCAAGACCGAGGTGCTGGCGGCCCTGGCCGAACAGGGCACCATCTGGCCCGGCGGCGTGTTCATCGGAGACCGGGGCGTGGACATGGCCGCGGCGCGCGACCATGGCCTGGAAGCCGTGGGCGTGACCTGGGGCTATGGCAGCCGAGAGGAACTGAGGGCCGCCGGGGCGGATCGCCTCTTCAATTCGGTTCCCGAGCTCGATGACTGGCTCAGGATCCGGTTCCCCCAGCCGGAGCGGTTCGACGCCTTCAGCCGTTCGGAGTAGACCAGCGGGTACCTGCCGGGACCCGGGGCTGGAAGGTATCCGGAGGCAGCTGGACGTGGGCCTTCGGATCCAGCAATTCCAGCTTCTGCCTCGCTCCCGTTGGGTCCGTCCACTCCAGGGTATGCAGCAGTCCCCTGCGCCCGGTGGCCTTCAGGTCCGGCAGCCCAGCCTCCCTGGGCGTGAGCTTCACGGTCTCCCCTCCGAAGACATCGATCCGGTAGAGGCGATCGAGGCGGGCGGGATCGAGCAGGATGCCCAGCAGGGGGAAGTCGCGAACGGCCCGGTTCACCTCCACCCGCTGGGCCGTGCGGGTATCCGGGTCGTACTGGACCAGTTGCCGTCCGTCGCAGGTGATGGCGAGCCCGCCTTCGTAGGTCACCTTCAGGTGCCCGCCCCGGGCCAAGGTCAGCCGGCCCTGCCGGGCCAGCTTCCCGAACACTGCGCTGTCGCTTTCCTGGCGGAAGCGGCTTTCCATGGCGGGCATCCGGGTGAAGGCCACCCACCAGCCGGGCATCGCGGCAAAGGCAGGGACCGCGGCAACCCAGAGCAGGAAGGGGCGCACCTCAGCTCCGCTTGAATTCGACGCTGAGCTTGGACGCGCTGCCCTTCGCGGGCACGGTGTGGTGGGCCACCCCCTCCGCGATGACCCGGCCCTGGTGCCGCAACTGGACCACGACTTCGATTTCACGGGCCTCCAGGTCGGGAGGCACTTCCAGGCGCAGCACAGCGGGCTGGCCTGATCGCCCAGCCTGGGTCAGTTCCCCCAGCAATGAATTGATGGCAGTCCTGTGGTCCACGGCCTTCGGCTTGGCCACGGGCCGCTTGGACTCCACCTTGAGCGAGGCCAGGGCCGCCAGGGGATCCGCCCGGAGCGCCCGCTTCGCCGGAGGAGTGACCGGAGGGACCACTGAGGTCACAGACGCCGATTCTTCGCCCGGCCCAGGCACAGGTTCCGGCGGGACGGAGGGCCCGGCCCCCGAACCGGTCGGGTGCAGGAGCAGAGGGCTGGATGGAGCCTCGTCCGGCTCTGCGTGAAGGCCCGCGGCCTGATCGGGGGCACCCTCGGTGGGGACCGGGGGAGGATCCACACCAAAGGCCAGGTCGAATCCCGTCAACCCCGATAGCACCAGGTCCTCGGGCTCTGGCCCCAGGGAGGGGAAGCGCGGCTGGCTGACCGGGGCTGAGGCAGGGTCCCCGGCCACGGCTTCCGGGGGCTCGGGCAGCATCGGCGCCTCGATGAAGAACCCGGAATCGTCGTCATCATCGGCGAGAGGCGCGGCCTCCACGGTCTGATTCGGGGCGGAGCTGCCCTCCATGTCCAGGAGGTCCGTCACCGAGGGGAGGTCCGACAGGGTGAGGGCCTCGGCTTCGGGTGGCGGGGGCGGTGGCGGGAGCGGCTCCGGAACGGAGGCCGCCGCCGGGTGGGTTTCGCCCAGCACGTGGATCTTGATGTGGGAAAGGGCCAGCTTGGTGATGCCCCGGAGGGTTTCGAAGACGCCCGTCCCGTCCGACGCCACGGACTGGAAGCTGGGAGTGCCCTTCGGGTTGAAGGCGGCCTCGAGCACATCGACGGGCACCACATTCCGGAGGTCCCGCTTGTTCCATTGGAAGACGGTGGGGATGTCCTCAAGGTTCAACCCCAGTTCGCGGAGGTTCTCCTCGAGGTTCTGGTAGCTCTCTTTGCAGGCGTCCAGCATGGGCGTCTGGCTGTCCACCACGAAGACGACACCATCCACCCCCTTCAGCACGAGCTTGCGGGTGCTGTTGTAGAACACCTGGCCAGGCACGGTATAGAGCTGGAGCTTGGTCTTGAAGCCGCTGACCATGCCCACGTCCATGGGCAGCAGGTCGAAGAAAAGGGTGCGGTCCGTCTCGGTGTTGAGGCTCACCATCTCGCCCCGGGCCTTCTGGCTCGTCCTGCCGTAGATGGTGTTGAGATTGGTGGTTTTCCCGCACAGACCGGGTCCGTAGTAGACGATTTTCACCGTCATCTGCCGTGTGGCGTGGTTGAAGAACACCATTCCAAAACCTCGTGTCGATCCACGAAGTCTAGCCCGGAATTCGCCCCTGGCTCAATGCAAATGCCGGTGTTTCCTAGGATATCCCCTTCAGGAGGGCGAGCACCTGCTGGGTGTGATCCTTCGGAACCACGTCGGCGATGACCTTGCGGACGATACCCTGGCGGTCGATGAGGAAGGTGACCCGGCTGGCGTATCCCAGGACGGGGAACTTCTTCACCCCGAAGGCATCGATGATGTGATGGTCCGGATCCGCAAGGATGCTGAAGGGGAGATGGTACTTTTCCGCGAAGGCACGGTGACTCTGGCTGCTGTCCGCGCTCACGCCGAGGATCACCGCACCCGCCGCCTGGATGGCCGCGAAGCCATCCCGCAGGCTGCAGGCCTCGGCCGTGCAGCCGGGCGTGTCATCCTTGGGATAGAAGTAGAGCACCACCGCCGCCTTGCCCTGGTAATCCGCCAGCCTCACCAGGGTCCCGTGCTGGTCCTGCGCCTCGATGGCAGGCGCCTTCGTACCTTCGGCCACCTCCGCCGCGGCGGCCAGTCCAAACAAGGCCATGATTCCCATACCCGCCTTCCATTTCCGCTGCATGTGAGCCTCCGGGAGGGGGATTGTGGCACCATCCAAGGGTCCCCTGGAGGCGAAAAATTGGACAATCCGGTGCTCATCGCCATCATTCCCGGGGACGGTGTGGGCGGCGAAGTCATGGCGGAAGCCCTGCCCTGCCTGGACTGGGCGAGAAACCGGGGCCGGAGCCTCCGGACCCGGCACCTCCCCTGCGGAGCCGACCATTTCCTGGCCACCGGGGAGACCCTTTCGGAGGCCACCTTCACGGAACTCCGGGACGACTGCGACGCCATCCTCTTCGGAGCCGTGGGCGACCCGCGGGTGCCTGACGGCCGCCACGCCGAGGAGATCCTCCTGCGCCTGCGGCAGGGACTCGAACTGACTGTGAACTTCAGGCCCTGCCATGCCCCCCTGCCGGGTGCTGGCCCGGACCTCGGCATCGACGTCTTCCGCGAGAACACCGAGGGCGCCTACTGTCTCCAGGGCACCACGGAACCCGGGAGGGCTGTCGACCTCGCCATCCACACGGAACCTGCCGTCCGACGCCTGCTCCAGGCGGCCTTCCGGCACGCAGCGGCAGGGGGACGCCCCCTCACACTGGCTCATAAGGCGAATGTGCTGAAACACGGCCACGGCTTGTGGATGCGCGTATTCGAAGAGCTGTGCCGGGATCACCCCTCCGTGGCTGCGGGGGGCATGCATGCGGACGCGCTGCTCTGTGCCCTGGTGCAGAAGCCGACGGCCTTCGGCGTGATCGCGGCCGACAACTACCTGGGCGACCTCATCAGCGACCTTTGTGCGGCCTACCTCGGCGGCATGGGCGTGGCGCCATCCCTCAGTTGGGCGCCGCATCGCCCCTTCCGCTGTTCCGCCCTGGCCGAGCCCGTCCACGGCTCCGCCCCGGACATCGCCGGGAAGCACCTGGCCAACCCGGTGGGCATGGTCCTCAGCACGGCGCTGCTCTTCCGGCACCTGGGCTGGGAATCCGAGGCGACCTCACTGGAATCTGCGGTGGCGGGCGCCCTTGCGGCAGGCGCAAGGACCCGGGACTTGGGAGGCACCCTAGATACCGCCACCATGGGGAAGGCCATTCGAGATCGATTGCCCTAGACTTGTGTCCCGACACGCAGGGAACAGATATTAAACAAGCGGAGGAGAACCGAGTGGCGGAGAAGAGCGGAGAAAAAATGTTTGTTCTCCGCGCTCCTCGGCTCCTCCGCAAACCTCCGCTATCGCATCTTTTTGGGAATCTTCCGAATTTCAGCAGCTGCGCATGACCCCGACCAAGAGCCCCTGGATGTCGATGCGCTGAGGCGCGTAGCAGTGGGGCTGAAGCTCGGGGTTGTGCGGGATGAGCCAAACTCCCTTGGCATCCCTGCGGAATTCCTTGAGGGTGACCTCCTCCCGATCAATGAGGGCCACCACCCGATCTCCGTTCCGATATTCGCCCTTGCGCTGCAGCACGACCAGGTCCCCGTCGAGGATGGCGTCATCGATCATGGAATCACCGCGAACGCGCAGTACGAACAACTCGTCCCGTTGCCGGTGGATGCTGTTGGGTACCTCGATGGGCAGGGCCCGGCTTTCGGGCAGGATCGGTGAACCCGCGGCCACGTCCCCGCAGAAAGGGAAGATGCGCATGATCGGCGCACCCTCCGGCCGGGAATCATTTCTACCGGGCCGGGAAGCCGCGGCGTCGACATCGGCACCGGTGGCCACCACCAGGTTGTTGCCCTTCCCGTGGCTGCGGACCAGAAACCCCTTGTCCATGAGGTGCTGCACGTGCTTATGGATGGTGGACACGGCGCTGGAGCCCACACCCTTGGCAATTTCGGCCAAGGTGGGGCTCCGTCCTTCGCCCTGTACGAAGGTGCGGATGAACTTCAGCACAGCCTGCTGGCGCTTGGTGAGATCGCTGGTTTTCATGGACTTCAAGATAGGGGTCAGGGGACATCTAGTCAATCCCTTTTTTTTCGCTAAATTTCAGACCTTCCAAAGAAGCGGTCTCACCACCGCAATAGAACCTGTCTGGTACCTCTGCCATACTGGACGATGGCCGTGAGGGTCTAGTATTTGTGCCCTATTCGTCATCTTTAGGCACTCACTGACGCCGCCATCCCGATGAGAAAGGAGTCTCCATGACTGCCAGTCTTGCTGCCCCTGCCCCCTCCGTAGGAGCGAAAACCCGAATCAATGATTTTTCCATCCAGGTGGCCACGGTCAACGGATCGGGTTCGCAAACGGCGAACACGGTGCTCCTGCGGGCCATTTTCCAGATGGGCGTCTTCGTCAGCGGCAAGAATCTCTTTCCCTCGAACATCGCCGGCCTCCCCACCTGGTTCACCATCCGGGCCAGCGCCAAGGGCTATGTGGCCCGCAAGGCCAGCAACGAGATGCTGATCCTCATGAATCCCGAAACGGCCAAGGAGGACATCGCCAAGTCTGATGCGGGCGCCCTGGTGATTTACGACGAGCCCCTTCAACTGGACAAGCTGCGGGCCGACCTGGCCTACTGCCCGGTTCCATTCCAGAAGCTCGTGACGGCTTCCTGCCCCGAGCCCAAGCTCCACAAGCTGGTGAAGAACATGATCTACGTGGGCGTGGCCTCCCGCCTGCTCGGCATCGACATGGAAGAGGTGAAGAAGGCCATTGCCAAGCAGCTGAAGGGCAAGGCCAAGGCCGTCGAGCTCAACCAGAATGCCGCCATGGCTGGCTATGAATGGGCCCTTGAGAACCTGCCCGACCAGGACCACATCAAGGTCCTCCGGGACAACAAGACCGAAGGGCTCATCATCGTGGACGGCAACGAGGCCTGTGCCCTCGGGGCGCTTTTCGCCGGCGTCACGGTGGTGGGCTGGTACCCCATCACGCCAGCCTCGAGCCTGGTGGAGACCTTCATCGAGTACGCAGAGGAATACCGCAAGGACCCCAAGACCGGCAAGTCCACGGTGGCCATCGTGCAAATGGAGGACGAGCTGGCCTCGGCCGGAGTCGTGCTGGCCGCTGGCTGGGCCGGCGCCCGCTCCATGACCTCAACGGCCGGTCCCGGCGTCTCGCTCATGAGCGAGTTCATCGGCCTGGGCTACTACGTGGAGGCCCCGGGGGTGTTCTTCAATGTGGCCCGCACGGGCCCCAGCACCGGCCTGCCCACCCGCACCCAGCAGTCGGACGTGGAGCTCTGTGCCAAGTGCAGCCACGGCGACACCCTGCACATCAACCTCTTCCCCGGGAACATGGAGGAGTGCTTCCAGTTTGCCTATGACGCCTTCGACCTCGCGGAGCGCTTCCAGACGCCCATCTTCGTCGTCACCGACCTGGATCTGGGCATGCAGAACTGGTCTTCCAGGCCCTTCGCCTATCCCTCCAAGCCCTACGATCGCGGCAAGGTGCTCAACGAACAGCAGCTGGCCGAGGCCAAGGACTGGGGCCGCTACAAAGACGTGGACGGCGACGGCATCTGCTACCGCTCCCTCCCGGGCACCAAGGGCGGAAAAGGTTCCTACTTCACTCGCGGGTCCGGCCACAACGCCTACGCTCAGTACTCCGAAAAACCGGAGGACTACGTCGAGGTGGTGGACCGCCTCAGACGGAAATACGAGACGGCCAAGACCCACGTGCCCAAGCCTCTCTTCCGCAGCCTGGGATCAGACAAGGGCGTCCTCGCCTTCGGTTCCAGCGATCCCGCCGTCATCGAGGCCCAGGACCTCCTGGCAGAAGGGGGGCTCAAGACCGACTACCTGCGCCTGCGGGCCCTGCCCTTCACCGCCGAGGTGGACGCCTACGTGAAGGCCAAGCAGGTGATCTACGTGGTCGAGCAGAACCGCGACGGCCAGCTGGCCAACCTCTTCCGCGAGACCTACCCGGAGCACGCCACCAAGTTCAAGAGCGTCCTCCACTACAACGGCCACGCCATCGATGCCAAGGGCATCGTCGACCAGATCACCGCCTTCGAGCAGCAGTAAGAGGAGCCGACCATGACCACCGCCACTGCCTCCGCTCCCACCAACAAGCTCGGCCTCACCAAGCAGGATTATGTGGGCTCCAAGTCCACCCTGTGCGCCGGCTGCGGCCACGATGCCATCACGGCGCAGATCATCAGCGCCGCCTTCGAGTCCAACATCGAGGGCCACCGCGTCACCAAGTACTCAGGCATTGGCTGTTCCTCCAAGACCCCAGCCTATTTCATCAACCAGGGCTGGGGCTTCAACAGCGTGCATGGACGCATGCCCTCCATCGCCACCGGGGCCTCCCTCGCCAACCGCACCCTCATCAACATCGGCGTGTCCGGGGACGGGGACTCCATGTCCATCGGCATGGGCCAGTTCGTCCACGCTGTGCGGCGGAACGTCCCCATGATCTACATCATCGAGGACAACGGGGTCTACGGCCTCACCAAGGGCCAGTTCTCGGCCACCGCCGACAAGGGCTCGCACCTGAAATCCGGCGCCGTCAACGACTTCCCCCCCATCGATCCCTGCACCCTGGCCATCGAGCTGGGCTGCGGCTTCGTGGCGCGCAGCTTTTCCGGCAACCCGAAGCAGCTGAACACTCTCCTCAAGGCGGCCTTCGCGTACGAGGGCACCGTGGTGCTCGACATCATCAGCCCCTGTGTCACCTTCAACAACCACGACGCGTCCACCCGCTCCTACAAGCACGTGAAGGATCATGATTTCCCCCTCCACGACCTGGGCTTCATCCAGTACTCCGAGGTCGAGGAGGTTGAAATTCCTGCCGGCCAGACGGAAATCGTGACCTTCCCCGACGGTTCGAAGGTGGCCATCAAGGCCACTCACGAGGACTACGATCCCACGGACCGCTTCGGGGCCATGAAGGCCGTGCACGAGTCCATGGCCAAGGGCGAGTTCCTCACGGGACTGCTCTACATCAATCCCACCCAGCCGCCCCTGCCCCAGGTCCTGAATCTCGTGGACGAGCCCCTGGCCACCCTGGACGAGGCCTTGCTCAAGCCCAGCCCCGCCGTGCTGGCCGAGATCATGCGGTCATTGATGTAGTCGTCCAGGCCCGCTACACTGATTCCTCGTGGGCCTGTAGCTCAGCTGGGAGAGCGCTGCGTTCGCAATGCAGAGGTCGTCAGTTCGATCCTGATCAGGTCCACCAGCCCCATGTGAACGGCGGTCTCCGGGCCGCCGTTCCTGTCTCCCGGGACGACCTCGCCGGTCCTGAAGGCAAAGGTCTTCATCTCCCCTCCTTGTTTGAAGCTCGCATCCCGGACCAGGCGACCAACGGGGTGAAACCTCCGTGCCAGTCCGAAAGGCTTCGTTCAGCGCCCGACCAGCCGTTGCAGATGTTCCGGGTACCTTGCTCCCTGAAGAGCGATCTTCGAGGCGGCGGCATCGATGGCCTTCAGGTCTTCGGCGCTTAGCTCGAGGGCAGCACCCCCCAGGTTTTCTTCGAGCCGATGCAGCCTGGTCGTGCCCGGGATCGGGACGATCCAGGGTTTCTGGGCCAGCAGCCAGGCCAGTGCGAGCTGGGCGGGCGTCGCCCCCCTCGCCGCCGCGAGGGCCTGGAGCACCTCGACCAGGGCGAGATTCGCCTTCCGCGCCTCGGGAGTGAAGCGGGGGACGATGTTGCGGAAATCCGTGGGGTCGAAGGTGGTGGTCTCGTCGATCTTCCCAGTGAGGAAGCCCTTGCCCAGGGGGCTGAAGGGGACGAAGCCGATGCCGAGTTCCTCCAGGGTCGGGATGACTTCCACCTCCGGTTCCCGCCAGAACAGGGAGTATTCACTCTGGAGGGCGGCCACCGGCTGGACCGCATGGGCCCGGCGAATGGTCTTCACGCCTGCCTCCGAGAGGCCGAAGTGCTTCACCTTGCCCTGCTGGATGAGCTCCTTCACGGCGCCCGCCACCTCCTCGATGGGAACCTCGGGATCCACCCGGTGCTGGTAGAAGAGGTCGATCGTCTCCAGCCGGAGGCGCTTCAGGGAGGCCTCGGCCACGGCCCTGATGCGCTCGGGACGGCTGTTGAGGCCGCCCGAATTCACGCCGGTCGCCTGATCGATTTCGAAGCCGAACTTGGTGGCGACGGCGACCCGGTCCCGGAAGGGGGCCAGGGCCTCGCCCACCAGGTCCTCGTTGGCCCAGGGCCCATAGACTTCGGCCGTATCGAAAAAGGTGACCCCCTTCTCCGCGGCGGCTCGGATCAGGGCGATGCCTTCCTGCCGGTCGACGGCCGGGCCGAGCCCGAAGCTCAGTCCCATGCAGCCGAGGCCGAGGGCCGAGACGTCCAGACCATTGGTACCGAGTGTCCGCATTTTCATGGTGGTGCTCCTTGTCGGATTGGCGTGTCAGAGTACCGGCTGGAGGCCGGGGCGGTGCCAGCTCGGGGAAGCCCAGTTGAGCCCGCAACGCAAGCTGGCGTGGCCCGCCCCGGTGGTCCGCGCGGCAGAGCCAGGCGTTGTTAGGGGCATGCTTCCTCCGGTCTGGCCGGTTCATCGGCTCGCGGCCCCAGGAGAAAGTCTAGGTAGCGAGCCGGCTCATGGCTTGCACATTCCTCCGAAATCCTTACCCAAACCTCCAGGGGAAGACGCGGGGTCCATTGGCCAAGGGACGGCTGCTCTGGGGCGGCCCCCTTTGCCTAGAACACGGCATCCATGGGTGCGGTCTCTCCGCTGAGCAGGGCCACGGCCTGGGCCGCCACCAGAGGTAGTCCGCGATGGGCGAAGTGGATCGCGGCCTGGACCTTGTTCTGGTAGAACGCCGCATCGCGGCTGCTGGACTGGAGGGCCCGGACCGCCCCGGGATCGTTGGGGTCCACGCCGCGTTCGGCCATGAGAGTCAGGGCCTTCTGCTGGGCCAGATGGGCCTGCTGAAGGAGGAGATGGCCACCCACCACGTGGCCCAGCATGTCAAGGATGGGGACGGCGTTGAGGAGCATCAGCAGGGTCGCATTCCCCCGAGCGGGAAGCTCCGTCAACACGGCCCCCAGGACCTTCACCGCTTCCGCGAGCTGCCGGGCGGAAGCGCCCAGCACAGGATCGACCCCCAGGGACTGGGCGGTGTCGCCCGCCAGCCTCAGCAGGTCCTTCACGGGGCGGCCGTCCTGCATCCTGAACTTCCGGCCCACCAGGTCCAGGGCCTGGATGCCGTTGGTGCCCTCGTAGATCGACGCGATCTTGCAGTCCCGGAGGTACTGCTCGGCCGGGTAGTCCATGGTGTAGCCGTAACCGCCGAAGACCTGCAGCGCCCATTCCGTCACCCGGAAGCCCCAATCCGAGCACCAGGCCTTGCTGATCGGCGTGAACAGCTCCACGAGCCCCTGCCAGCGGTCGTGCTCGACCCCTTCCGTGACCTGGGCCATGTCCATGCACCAGGCGGTGTAGGAGACGAGGGCCCGCATGGCCTGCACATAGGCCGACTGGAGCAGGAGCGAGCGCCGCACATCCGGGTGTTCGAGGATCAGGGACTGCCCCGCCCCCTTGCCGGCGCCCGGACCCCTGCCCTGCAGGCGCTCCCGGGCATAGGCCAGGGCGGCCTGGTGGGCCGCCGAGGCGTTGCTCAGGCCCTGGACCCCCACCTCCCAGCGCGCGGCGTTCATCATCTGGAACATATGGGCCAGGCCCTGTTCCTCCTGGCCCAGGAGGAAGCCCTGGCTGCCGCCGTTGGCGCCGAAGACGAGGCTGCAGGTGGGGGAGCCATGGATGCCCAGCTTGTGCTCGATGCCCGCGCAGGCGACATCGTTGGGGCCTCCCAGGGAGCCGTCCGGGTTCACGCGCACCTTGGGCACCACGAAGAGGCTGAGGCCCTTGGGCCCGGCCGGGGCTCCCGGGGTCCGCGCCAGCACGGCGTGGATGACGTTCGGTGTCAGGTCGTGGTCGCCGCTGGTGATGAAGATCTTCTCGCCGCTGACGAGGTAGGAGCCGTCTTCCTGCCGCAGGGCCTTGGTCGTGAGGGCCCCGAGGTCACTGCCGGCCCCCGCCTCGGTGAGGCACATGGTCCCCGTCCACTCGCCGCTGTACATCCGCTCGCAGAAGCTGGCCTTCAGGTCCTCGCTCCCGAAGGTCTCGATCAGGTGGGCGGCCCCCCGCGTCAGCAGGATCTGGAGCCCCATGGCCGTGTTGGCGCCCATGAGGAATTCGCTGATCCCGGTGCCCACGGATTCCGGCAGCCCCATACCCCCGAAGGCGGGATCCATGGTGGGGCTGATCCAGCCCCCGGAGGCAAGGTCCCGGTAGGCCCCGGCAAAGCCCGCTGGCAGCTTCACCTCCCCGTTCTCGAACCGCGCGCCGACCCGGTCCCCCTCCTCGTTGCAGGCAGACACGCTGCCCTGGGCCACCTTGAGGGCCTCTTCGAGCACCATGCCCAGCTGCTCCCGGTCGATCTCCTGGAACCGGGGAGCGTTCAACACGGTGTCCAGGTCCAGCCACTCGAAGAGGTTGAACCGGATGTCGCGATCATCATCCAGGTACTTCATGGGACCTCCTGCGGACGGAAGGGAAGATGCTCAGAGCCCGGCTAGGCCCGCGGCAGGGGCCCATCTTCGACCCCGGCGCCCTGGCCAGTCCAGGCCTACTTCAGTTCAGGGAACTGTTCCTCCCGGAACTCCGTGGGAGAGTGGGTCTGCTCGGCGGCTCGCTTGCGCAGCTCCACACGCCGGATCTTGCCGGAGATGGTCTTGGGCAGCTCGGCGAACTCGAGGATCCGGATGCGCTTGTAGGGCGAGAGCCGCTCGCGGATGAACCGGAACAGGGCCAGGGCGGTCTCCCGGTTCGGTTCGACCCCGGCCCGGAGGATGACGTAGGCCTTGGGTACGGCCAGCCTCAGGGGATCCGGGCTGGGCACCACCGCCGCCTCGGCGACGGACTCGTGCTCGATGAGGAAGGACTCCAGCTCGAAGGGGCTGATCCGGTAGTCGGAACTCTTGAAGACATCATCGGCCCGGCCGACGAAGAACAGGTAGCCGTCCTCGTCCCGGCTCGCCACATCGCCCGTCCGGTAGAAGCCTTCGGCCTCGGCCTTCTGCATCTTGGCCGGATCGTCCTTGTAGCCCGCCATCAGTCCCAGGGGTTTGGGATTGAGCCGCAGCGAGATCTCGCCTTCCAGGGCCTCCTGACCGTCGAGATCCAGGAGCACGACGTCGTAGCCCGGCAGGGGGCGCCCCATGGAACCGGCCTTCACCGGCTCACCCGGCGGGTTGCCCACCTGGGCGGAGGTCTCCGTCTGGCCGTAGCCGTCCCGGATGGTGAGGCCCCAGGCCTTCTGGACCTGGCTGATGACCTCGGGATTCAGGGGCTCCCCGGCACCGACCACCTCCAGCAGCTTCACCTTGTAGGCGGCGAGGTCCTCCTGGATGAAAAGACGCCAGACCGTCGGCGGGGCGCAGAGGGTGGTCACCCCCTTGTCGACGATGACCTGGAGGGTGGCCGAAGCGCTGAACCGCGCGGACCGGTAGACGAAGATGCAGGCTCCGGCGTTCCAGGGCGCGAAGAAGCTGCTCCAGGCGTGTTTCGCCCAGCCTGGGGAGCTGATGTTGTAGTGGACGTCCCCCTCCCGCAGGCCCACCCAGTACATGGTGCTGAGATGGCCCACTGGGTAGGACTGGTGGGTGTGAAGCACCAGCTTGGGCTTCGCCGTGGTGCCCGACGTGAAGTAGAGCAGCATGGGGTCCGTGGCGAGGGTGGCCGCGTCCGGTACGTAGGTAGAGGACCCGCCGTAGAGCTCTGCCAGGTCGTGCCAGCCGGCCACTCTCGCGCCCACACTGATGCGGGTGAGGCTGGCGTCCAGGCCCTCGAACTTGGCCGTCTGGGCCGCGTCCACCACCAGGTGCCGGATCCCGCCGCGGTCGATGCGGTCCTGGAGGTCCGACTGGGAGAGCAGCAGCGTGGACGGCACCAGCACCGCGCCGAGCTTGATGCAGGCCAGCATCATCTCCCAGAGGGGCAGCACGTTGTCCAGCATGAGGAGCACGCCCTCGCCGCGCCTCACGCCCAGGGCCCGCAGTGAGTTGGCGAGCTGGTTGCTGCGGAGGGAGAGTTCCCGGAAGCTGACCTTGGTCTCGCTCCCGTTCTCCTCCACGATCCACAGGGCTGGGCTCTCGTTACCGGCGGCGTAGGCGTCGAAATGGTCGATGGCCCAGTTGAAGGTCTCCAGCACGGGCCAGCGGAACGCTCCGACGGCACCGGCCCGGTCGTTCCGGTGCTGGACTAGGAAATCCCTCGCGGCGAGAAAAGCCTCGCGTCCGTTCATATGGCCCCCTGGCTGTTGGAGTTGTCCAGTCAATCTAAGGGGCAACGGCTCCGTAGTCCAGAACGAAGAGGGGTGGTGGTAGGGTGGTCGCATCCCATTGGAAGCGGTCCCTGATGTTCAGCATCATTCCCGACGGCGCACATTTCCGAGAGTTCACCCTGCTGAAGGACGGCCAGGGCATCCTGCTTCGCATCGCCACCCCGGAGGATGCCGACCGGGTGGAGGCCTTCATGACCGGCCTCTCCCCGGAGACGCTCTCATTGCGCTTCATGGGCGGCGTGTCCAGGGTCTCCCGGACCTTCGTGGAGGAACTCTGCGGTGAGAACCCCCACCAACGAGCCTGCCTGCTCGCCATCGAGGGCATGGAGGCCGGCCAGCGGGTGGTGGGATTGGGAAACTATGTCGGCAAGGGAAGGGGAATGGCCGAAGTGAGCTTCATGGTCGCCGACGACCACCAGGGCCGGGGCATCAGCAGCCTGATCCTCGAACGGCTGGCGGGGCTCGCCGCCGGGGCGGGCTACGTGGGGTTCGAGGCGGACGTACTCTACGAAAACGCGAAGATGACCAACGTCTTCCGGGACTCCGGCTTCGAGACCCGGCGGGCCCTGGAGGGCGGCGTCATCCATGTGCAATTCCCCCTCAGCGCCGCCCAGACCCAGCGGGAGCGGGCCGAGATCCGGGAGCGGGTGGCCGCGACCAACTCGCTGGTTCCGCTCCTGAAACCAGCCACCGTGGCCGTGGTGGGCGCCTCCCAGGATCCCGCTTCGCTGGGCAATGCCATCTTCCGCCACATCCTCCAGAGCCATTTCAAGGGAGTGCTCTACCCCATCAACCTCAAGGCCCGGGCCGTGGAGGGCGTGCGTGCCTATGCGTCCCTGGCCTCCCTCCCGGAGCCACCGGATCTGGTGATCCTGGCGGTCCCCGCCGCCCAGGTGCTCCCCGTGGCCGAGGAAGCCCTCGACAGGGGAGCCCGGGGGCTGCTGGTCATCGCCGCGGGTTTCGCCGAGGCCGGACCCGAAGGCGACCGGCTCCAGGACCAGCTGGTGCGCCTGGTGCGCAGCCGCGGCGCCCGGCTGGTGGGACCCAACTGCCTCGGGCTCCTGAACACCCATGAGGCGGTGCAGCTGAACGCCAGCCTGGCCCCGGCCATGCCGCCCCGGGGCCGCGTGGGATTCTTCAGCCATTCGGCGGCGCTCGGCGTGGTCATCCTGCAGTATGCGGCCGAGCGCGGCCTCGGCTTCTCCACCTTCCTGTCGGCGGGAAACCGGGCGGATGTCTCGGGCAACGACCTGCTCCAGTACTGGGAGGAGGACCCGGACACCGATGTGGCCCTTCTCTACCTCGAGACCTTCGGAAATCCCCGCCGCTTCGCCCGCCTGGCACGCCGGATCTCCAGGCACAAGCCGGTCCTGTGCGTGAAGAGCGCACGGAGCCAGGCTGGGCGCCGCATGGCCAGGGCCCACATCGGGGCCAGCCCCCTGGACGATGCCGAAGTGGAGGCCCTGTTCCATCAGGCCGGAGTCATCCGGGCCGACACCCTGGAGGAGTTGTTCGACATCGCGCTGCTGCTCGCCCACCAGCCCCTTCCCCGGGGCAACCGCGTGGCCGTCGTCAGCAACTCGGGAGGGGTCGCGACAATCTGCGCGGATGCCTGCGAGTCCCGAGGCATGCGCCTTTCCGGTCCAGGCGTGGTGGACCTCCACGCCCTGGCCACGGCCGAGGACTATGAACGGGCCTGCCTGGAGGCCCTCGGCCATCCCGAGGTCGACGCCCTCATCGCCACCTTCGCCTGCGTGGGGGGCTGCGATCCGGCGCTGGTGGCCCGGGCCATCCGCCGGGCCGCCGTGCGGGCGGAACACGCCACGGGCGTCCCCAAGCCGACCCTGCTTTCGCTGATGGGCGTCAGCGGTGCGGTTCCCGTGGGCTCGATCGCCCAGGGGGAACGGAGCGGCGCCCACCGCACCTTCCCCTCCTACCGGTTTCCGGAATCCGCCGCCCTGGCCCTCTCCAAGGTGGTGGACTACGCCCGGTGTCGCGCGCAGCCCCCGGGCCGGATCCCGGCCTATGAGAACCTGGATGCGGGCCAGACCCGCCTCTGGGTGGATCGGCTCGTCGAGGGTCTCGCGGGTGCCTCCCCGCTGGCGCTGTCCTCCGCCCAGGTCCACGAACTCCTGCAGGCCTATGGCCTTGCCATCCAGGACGGGACCCCGGGTGGACTGCTCCCGGGAGAGGCGGAGGTGCTCATGAGCCTCTCGGTGGATCCCGATTTCGGCCCCATCTGGCGGTTCCACCGGCAGGGGGAAGCGTCGATGCTCCGCATCACGCCGCTCACCGATGTCGATATCGCCGAGGTCATCGAGAGGCTCGGCCTGCCTTCGGTCTCCGGACTGGCCGAGACCCTGGGCCGGCTGACGCAGCTGGTGGAGGAACTGCCCTGGATCTGCAGCCTGGAGGCCGAGGTCCGGGTCCCGCCCGGGCAGAGTGCGCCCCTCCGCCCCCTGCCCCTGCAACCCGGGCCCAGGGTGGCTCTCACCCAGGCCGAATACCGCATGTCCTGAAGCCCAGGGAGGAGTTCCATGCTGGTGAACGAGATCATGCGCAGGCCGGTGACGGTGATCGAGGCGGCCACGCCCCTGGGGGAGGCGTTCCGGCAGCTCCAGGCCCGCGGCTTCCGCCACCTTCCCGTGGTGGACCGGGGACGGCTGGTGGGGATCGTCACGGACCGGGACCTCCGGCTCGCGACCAGCAGCCTGTCGCCCGCTCCCCGCACCGCCCTGGAGCCGGTCTCCCTGGTCATGACGAGTCCCGTGCTGACTGCGGATCCGCTGGATCCCGTCGAGGATGCCGCCCGGATCATGCGCGACCGGAAGATCGGCTGCCTGCCCGTGCTGGATGGCTCCGACCTCGTGGGCATTCTCACGGGCATGGACCTCCTCGATGCCCTGATCCTCTTGACGGGCGTCACCAAGCCCTCCTCCAGGCTGGAAGTGGCCCTCGCCGATCGGCCCGGGGAACTGGCCCGCCTCACGGCCTTTCTCGCCGCACGCCATGTCAACATCCACTCCATCCTCACCCACCCCGGGGCCGATGCCCGGGTGCGAACGGTCCTCAGGGTGGGCTCGAGCCAGACCCGGCCTCTGGCGGAGGCGCTGCGGACCGACGGTTTCGAGGTTCTTTGGCCCGCCCAGAAGCCATGGCAGCCCTGATCCATCGCGCGGAATACGCGGGCTACGACTTCGGACCGGAGCATCCCTTCGCCCCGGCGCGCCTGGACATGCTCCTGGACCTGCTCCAGAGCCTCGGTCACGGGGTCTCCCCTATCGCCGCGCCGGCCGCAACCCGGGCAGAGATCCTCGCCATCCATGACGAGGCCTACGTCAGCGCGGTGGAAGCCCTGGACCAGGGGAGGCCCGCCCCGGACGCCGAGCGGTTCGGCCTGGGGACCCCCGACAATCCCATCTTCCCGGATATGGATCTGGCTACGCGCTGGCTGGTGGGGGGCACCCTCCACGGCGCCCGGATGCTGATGGCCGGGCAGGAACAGCGGGTGCTCCAGCTGGGCGGAGGCCTCCATCACGCCCAGAAGGATCACGCGGCGGGATTCTGCCTCTACAACGACCTGGCGGTGGCGATCCAGGCTCTCCTGGAGCACGGCTGGCGCGTGGCCTACCTGGACATCGACCTCCACCATGGGGATGGCGTCCAGGACCTGTTCTACGGGAATGATCGGGTGCTCACCCTCAGCATCCATGAATCCGGTCACTACCTCTACCCGGGGAGCGGCCACATCCAAGACCTGGGGAACGGGCCGGCCCGTGGCCTGAGTGTGAACATTCCCCTGGAACCCTTCACCGAGGCCGGCGACTACCTGGAGGCCTTCGACGCGGTGGTGCCCCGGGCCCTGGCCTGGTTCGCACCGGATGTCCTGGTGGTCCAGGCCGGGGCGGATGCCCACTTCGCCGATCCCCTGGGGGACCTCGCCCTCACCACCCAGGCCTTCCAGTCCCTCTACGAAAGGATTTTCAGCCTGGCCGATGCCCATGCCCAGGGCCGGGTGCTCCTGACACTGGGCGGCGGCTACGAAGCCCAGGTGGTGGCCCGGGTCTGGGCCATCCTCTGCCTGACCCTCCTCGGGCTCCCCCTGCCCGAGCACCTGCCCGCCGTGTGGATGGATCGCTGGCGCCACCTCCTGGGCCCGGGGATCCCCGGGGAACTGCACGATCCGGCCTCGGCGCTGCCCGACCTCCCCGGCCGCGAGGCCCGCTCCCGCCGCAACCGGGACGTCGTCACCCGCCTGCTGGATTCGCTCCACCGCCTGTGGCTCTAGGAGCCTGTCCAAGGAACCCGGCGCCGCACGCGGGGCAGTCCAATGACCTGGTCAGGCTCCGGACGATCCACACGCGGCGGTGACTGCAGGGCCGCTTCCGGTATCCTCGGAGGATGATCGGACGCCTGCGCGGGGAACTCATCCAGAAGCTGCCGAACCTGGCCCTCGTCGAATGCGCGGGTGTGGGCTATGCCGCCGCCATCAGCCTTTCCACCTATGGTCTGCTGCCGGAGCCGGGATCCCAGGTGGTGCTGCACACGGAACTCCTGGTGCGGGAGAACGAGATTTCGCTCCTGGGCTTCGCCGCCACCCAGGAGCGGGAGCTGTACCGCCTGCTGGTGAAGGTGGACGGAGTGGGCCCGAAACTGGCGCTGGCGGCCCTCGGGGCGCTGTCCCTGGAGGACCTGGTGCGGGCCATCCGCAGCCGGGACGTGAAGGTGCTCGTCCGGATCCCAGGCGTGGGCAAGAAGACCGCCGAGAAGATCTGTTTCGAGCTATCGGAAAAGCTGGGTGGCCTCACGGGCCTGGATGGCCTCTCCGGAGTGCCCTCCGGCGATCCATGGGAGGAGAGCCTCCGCTCGGCCCTCACGAATCTCGGGTTCAAGGAGGAGTCGGTGCTGCCCGTCGTGGCCGAACTCCGCGCGGCGAAGCCACCCCTGGCTGAGGCCATCCGCCAGGCCCTGAAAGCCCTGCAGCGATGAGCGTCCGCATCCTGGGCAGTTCCCCCCTGGTGGGCCCGGCCCTCGCCGATCTGGGGGCCCGATTCCCGGACCTGCACCTCGCGCCGTTCCGCTCCCCGGAATGGAACGCGGCTCTGCCCCAGGCCGAGGCGCTGGTGGTCCTGGTCTCCGAACCCCTCACGGAAACCGATCTGGATGCGGCCCCGAAATTGAAGGCCATTGGCGCCTATTCCGTCGGCCTCAATCACGTGCCCGTTCCAGCCTGCCGGGATCGGGGCATCGCCGTGGTGAACACCCCTGGTGTGCTGACCGATGCCACCGCGGACCTCGCCCTGGCCCTGCTCATGGCCTTGACCCGCCGCCTGGCGGAAGGCGAAGCCCTGGTCCGTTCCGGCACCTGGGAGGGCTGGGCGCCGGACCAGCTGCTGGGAAGGGGCCTCGCCGGCAAGGACTGCGGCATCCTTGGCAGCGGCCCCATCGGGCAGGCCTTCGCGCGCCGAGTCTGGGCCCTCGGCATGAGGCCCATCTTCTGGGACCGGGAGGGTCTGGGCGGCGAGGTGGACTTCGGTCCGGACCGCGCCCCGCGCCTGCCGCTGGCGGACCTGCTGCCTCGCAGTGCCGTGCTCTCCCTGCACTGTCCACTCACGGACCAGACCCGCGGCCTCCTGGACCGGACTTCCCTGGAGACCCTCCCCGCCGGTGCCGTCATCCTCAACACGGCCCGCGGCGGCCTCATGGATGAGCCGGCCGCCATCGGCCTGCTGGAATCGGGCCATCTCGGCGGCGCGGGCCTGGACGTCTACGAGGGCGAGCCTCGCCTCAATCCGCGCTGGCTGGGGGCACCCCGCACGGTCCTGCTGCCTCACCTCGGCTCGGCCACGGTGGAAACCCGCGCGGCAATGGCGCACCTGCTCTGTGAGGGGCTTGCCGCCGCACTGTCCCCAACCAGGTGATACCCTGGACTCCCTCACGAGGCATCCCATGTTACGTCCTTGGCTCAAGCTGCTGGATCCCGGCCTGACGGCGCTGAAGGCTGCTGCCGGAACGTCCTATGAAGACCGCCTGGCCCTGGCCCGCGCCTTCAACAGCCGGGCCCGCCATTCGGAAGCCCGGGAGATCCTGGACCAGCTGCTGGCCGAGGACCGGGCGCACACGGAGGCCTGGTTCGAACGCCTGCTCTGCTTCAGTGATCACGACAGCGAAGAGGAAGGCCTGGAGTTGCTGGCCCAGCTGGAATCCCTCCGGGACGAGCATCCCCGGGAGGGGGGCCATCTTCGGAACCTCGGCTACCTGAGGCTGCTGATGCAGGACCTCGACGGCGCCGAGCGGACCCTCCGCCAGGCGCTGGCCCTGAACGGGCAGGATGCCAAGGCGCTTGAACTGGCGGGCCTCGTTCAGCTGCACATGAACCAGGCCTCCGAGGCCAAGGCCTGGCTGCTGAAGGCCCTCAGCCTCAATCCCAAGGATCCGCGCACCCTGCGGCTCCTGGCCATCGCCATGGAACAGCTGGGCGACGTGAGCGGCGCCGAGGCCCAGCTCGTGGCCGCCCTTCGCGCCGAGGAATGCTACTACTGGGGCTGGCATGCCCTGGGCGAGCTGCTCCTGAAGCGGGGCGAACTGGCCGAAGGCCTGCGCTGCATCCAGCGCGCCCGCAGCCTCTGCATGGGGGATCCGACCAGCTTCTTCATCCTCGCGGAGCTCTTCAGCGAACAGGGCCACCTGGAACTGGCCCAGGGCCAGCTCCACATGCTCATGCTGCTGGCGCCACCGGCTCCGGTGCTGGCCGAGGCCCAGGCCCTGCTGGGCGAGCTGAAGCGGGACATGGGCGACCGCGACGGGGCCGCCTCCTACTTCAGCCTCGCCACCGAGACCGATCCGGATGCCTCGAACCCCTGGGCCGCCCTGGGTGATATGGCCCGCGAAGATGCCCGCTGGGAAGATGCCCTGCGCTGCTACCGCGAGGCCCTGATGCGCGAGCCCGAGGCGGCCGACCTGCAGGTCCAGCTGGGCTATGTGCTCCTGGAGACCCACCAGGAGACCGCCGCGGAGCAGGCCTTCCTGCAGGCCCTCGAGCTCGACCCTGGCGAGTACAGCGCCTACCTGGGTCTTTCGGAGGTCTACCGCTTCGCCAACCGGCGGGAGGATCAGATGAGCATGGTGGACCAGGCCATGGCCCTGGCCCCCCACGACGCGGACGTCTGGAATGCCAAGGGCGTGGCCCTTGAGGTCACCGACCGCTGGAAGGAAGCCACCGAGGCCTACGAGAAGGCCCTGACGCTTGAGCACCAGCATCGCAAGGCCGCGAACAATCTGGGCTTCGTTCTGGAGAAGCGCATGAACCACGGCGAGCCGGAACTTCGCGCCCGGGCCACCGAGGCCTGGAAGCAGCGCCTCCTCATCTGCCGGGACGAGGACCAGAGCCTGAAGATGGCCACGGACCACCTGGGCAGCCTGGGCGTCGACGACAGTACCATCCGGGAATGGTTGAGGCCGGGGTTTCTGGCGACCGAATCCTCGGTGTAACAGCCCGGTCCCAGCCGCGCCTTCCGCATGTTTCCAGGTAGTTACAACTGGAGCCAGGCGGCTTGTGGAAAAGCCTGTGGATTGACCCCTTTCCGGGACCTTAAATCCTGTCTGGATACGAAGTTCCTTGCATGATTCTACCCGCAAGGTGTCAATGTTAATGGTTATATTTCAACACTTGCATTGTCTCTATTGAGGGAATCTGTACCTTCACCCGCGACCCAGGTTTTCCACATTTTCCGCTTTATTTCGCATCGACAAGATAAAGCGCCTGTAACTCCGTGGCGGATGGGGCGAAAACGGGCCCGTCAACCCATTCTCTTCACGCGAGGGTCACGGCAGGAGCGGCTCAAACCAGCGCCTCGGCCTCCCGCAGCTGGACGCTCACCAGCCGGGAGCAGCCGGCCTCCTCCATGGTCACGCCGTAGAGCGTGTCGGCGGCCACCATGGTGGGCTTCTGGTGCGTGATGACGATGAACTGGGTGTCGGCCTTCATCTTCTGCACCATGGCGGCAAAGCGGCCCACGTTGGCCTCGTCCAGGGGCGCGTCCACCTCGTCCAGCACGCAGAAGGGGCTGGGCTTGAAGTGGAAGATGGCGAAGAGCAGCGAGATGGCCGTGAGGGCCTTCTCGCCCCCGCTCAGCAGCGTCAGGGCCTTGGCGGTTTTCCCCGGCGGCTGGGCGGTGATCTCGATGCCGCACTCCAGGAGGTTCTTCGGATCCTCCAGGCTGAGCTGGGCGCTGCCGCCGCCGAAGGCCTCGCGGAAGACCTCCTGGAACCGGCTGTTCACAAAATCGAAGGCCTCCCGGAAACGGTCCTCGCTGGTGGCATTGATCTCCTGGATCGTGGACTCGAGATGGCCGATGGCGACCGTGACATCGGCCCGCTGCTCATCCATGAAGGCCATGCGCTGCTCGGCCTCCTCCAGTTCCTGGATGGCCAGCGGATTCACCCCGCCCAAGTCCAGGCGCCGGCCCTGCAGTTCATTCAGGCGCGTCTGGTGGACCAGTTCGCCTTCCTCCCAGGCCTGCCGTTCCACCTCGCTCAGCCCAGCCATGAAGGCCGGAACCTCCAGACCCAGGGCCAGCTCGACCTCCTTGGCCAGGGCCTCCTGGCTTCCCTGGACCTGGGCGCCGTGGATCAGCACCTCCTGGTGCTGGGCCCGGGCATTCTCCAGGGCCTCCTGGAGTTCGCGGGCATCCCGCTCCTGGACCCGCAGGGCCTCCTGGTCCAACTCCAGCCTGGGCTGGGCTTCGCGGGCCAGGGCCTGGACGCCATCCCGCTCCTGCAGCAGCTCCTGGGTTTCCTTTTCCAGCTCGACGAGCCGGTGGAGACAGCCTTCCCGGCGCTCCCCCTGGCCTGTGGCCTCCGCCTCCAGCCTCTGGCGTTCGGCCTCCAGGTCGAAGCGGCCCCGGCTGGCGAGTTGCAGGTGGCGCTCATGCCCGTCCCGTTCCGCCCAGGCGGCGTCGCGGCCGCGGGCGGCCTCCAGGCGCTCCTCCCGCCGCTGGTCCAGGCGCTGTCTCGCCTCCTGCACGAGGGCCTCCGCCTGCCGGATGGTCTCGTCGAGGGCGGCGTCGCCCGCCTCCTCCGGATGTTCATCCAGTTCCCGCAGCAGCGCCTGGAGCCGCTTGATCTCCGTCTCGATCTGCTCCCACAGGGCATCGGCCCGCTCGCTCGCGGCATGGATCTCGGACAGCTGCGTCTGCAGCAGGGTCCGCTGGGACTTGAGGGTGTCAGATCTCCGGCGGAGGGTCCTGAGATCCTCGTCGATCTCCAGGGACCGCTCCCGGGCGGCCCGGGCCTCGTCGCCTCCGCCCTTCCGCTGGCCCTCCAGCTCTTCCAGGCGGTCCAGGAGAGCCTCCCGGGTGGCCCGGGCCTCTTGCTGCTCGGCCCTCAGCTTGATCGGCGAGGCCGCGGGGGCGGAGATGCCGAGCTGCAGGGGGCCGTAGGGCAGGCGGATGAAGGCAGGCGACACGAAGGCCAGGTCGGGATGGGCCCGGGCGAGGTCGGGGAGGACCTCGTCCGAACAGCGGAAGGCCCGGTCCACCAGGGACTGCAGAGGCCGGCCGGAGGCCGTCCAGCGGACATGCTCCCTCAGGGGTTCGCATCCTTCGGGAGCCGGAGGCGCCGACACCTCGAATTCCAGGGCCAGCAGGAGATGCCCCGGTGCCCCCGCCGCCTGGCGGGCCGTGTCCGGGTCCACGGAAAGCGACTGGAGCCAGGCTCCGAGCAGGCGCTCCAGGTCCGGCCGAAGGGCCTCGTCCACCGTCAGCTGCTCCACGAGGGAGAGGGAGCGCGACCCCTGGTCGCGCAGCCAGGCGAGCCCCTTCCGCAATTCCTCATCCCCGAAACTCTTGCCGAGCAGGTCTGAGATCTGCCGCAGCCGGCGTTCAGCGGCATCCAGTTCAGCCTCGGCGCGATGCTGGTCCTGGGCCAGGGTCCGCTGGGCATCCTCCAGTGTTTCCGCCTGCCGACGCTGGTCGGAGGCCGCCCCCTCGGCCCGGTCCACCAGGGAGAGCAGGCCCTCCAGGTCCCGGTCCACCACGATCGCCTCGGCCTTGAGGCTCTCCAGACGGGGCGCGCGGATGGACTCATCGTGGTTCAGGGCGTCGAGCCGGCCCTCCAGCTGGGCGATCTGGCTTTGGAATCCCAGCCTCTGTTTCTGGCGAGCCAGGGTCTCCTTCTGGGCTTCGACCTTCTGTTCGCGCAGGGCATGGAGCCCCGCCTCTTCGTGGCGGAGGGCGCCCTGGGCCAGGGCAGCGGCCTCCTCCGCCTTGGCGAGATTGGCTTCCCACTCCCCCAGGCGTTCAGAGGCCTCCCGGAGGACCGCCTCGAGGGCCGAGAAGGAATCCCCCGACTCCTCCAGCCGCTCCGCCAGGGCCCGGGTGCGTTCCAGCAGGCGGTCTCTCTGCTCCTGGGCCTCGTCCCGGCGTTCCACCTGGAAGCCCCGCTCCTGTTCCGCCAGCTGGAGGCGCTGGTCCAGGGCGAGCATGGCGGCGGCCCGCCGGGCCTGGGCCTGCTGCTGCTCGTCCACGGACAGGCGCAGCGTCTCGACCTCCGACGCCTTCTCGGAGACCTGGGCCGTGAGTTCGGCAATCCTGCGTTCCGTCTGGTCCAGGCGGTCGAGGATGCGCAGCTTGGCCGCTTCCAGTTCCACGGCCTTCCCGGCCAGGAGGATGCGCTGGGTGGCCCTGATCTCGGTGTCGAGCTCCTTCGCCTTCCGGGCCCTGGAGGCCTGGCGGCGGAGCGAATCCATCTGCTTGTTCAGCTCGAAGAGGATGTCGTCGAGCCGCTGCAGGTTGGTCTTGGTCTCCTCCAGCCGCTTCTCGGCATCGGTCCTGCGCATCTTGTAGCGTGTGATGCCCGCGGCCTCCTCCAGGAGGATGCGGCGGTCCTTGGGTTTGCTGCTCAGGATGAGGTCGATCTGCCCCTGCTGGATGAAGCTGTAGGCTCGGGTTCCCATGCCCGTGTCGAGCAGGAGGTCCTGGACGTCCTTGAGCCTGGCCTCGCGCCCATTGATCCGGTACTCACTTCCGGAATCCCGGTAGAGGCGGCGCGAGATCGTGACTTCGCGGGTGGCGCCAGGCAAGGCGGGATCGGGCATCTCCAGCACCAGCTTCACTTCGGAAAGCCCCATGGGTCGACGCTGGGCCGTGCCGGCGAAAATCACATCGGCCATCTCGGCGCCACGGAGCATGGAGGGACGCTGTTCCCCCAGCACCCAGGCCAGGCTGTCGGAAATGTTGGACTTGCCGCAACCATTGGGCCCCACCACGGCCGTCATCCCACCCGGAAAGCTGAGCTTCTGGGCATCGGCGAAGGACTTGAATCCGTGGAGTTCGAGGGAAATGAGACGCACGCGGTCAGCGCTCCGGGTCAGGCGGGTGGGAACATCCCCCCCCATCATTCCACACCATGTGTAGGATCCGTTCCCACCTTGCGGATGGCCCCCTTGGGGATCGGCCAGAAGCCCGGTAGACTCAGGACTCCCGTAGGCCAGTCAGGAGTCTTTCGTGCAGCCTTTCCCAGCCCCCGCAAGCGAGCCTGCGGCAGACGACCGGTTGGGCGCGGAGCGGCAGCCCATCAGGGAGGCCCACCCTGAGGCCGGGGCCCGGCCGTGAGACATCCCCTCTCCGCCACACCGGACGCCTCGCTGCTGTGGCTGGAGGCCCACCGGGTCATCGCCGCGGCCCACCGGCGTCCCTTGAGCGGTGAACCCACGGAAGAGCAGCTGGGCCTGGCCCTGGCCGCCCTGCCCCTGGGGCCCACCCGCTGGGTGGTGGAAGACCTGTGGACGCCCTCCGTCCTGCTGCGGGACCTCACGGAACTGCCCAAGGGGGCCGAGGCGCAGGAGGCCTTCTTCCGCTGGCGGTTCATGCAGTCCCTGGCCCTGGAGGCTCCCCACTTCGTCCAGGCGATGGAGATCGAGAGCGGCACCTGGCTCGCCTCGGGCATCCGGGAGGAGCTGCGCGAATCCTTGCTTCAGCTGGGCCTGCGCCTCGACCGGAGCCTGCATTCCCTCACGCCGAGGTGGCTGCACCTCTACAACCTGCTGGCGCCCTCCCTGGACCTGCCCGGCATCCTGCTGTCCCTGAGTCCCGTGGGATCCGGGATGTACGCCGGGACCCTTGTGGCCTGGGGCCGGACCCTGTGCCTGCTGCGCCAGTGGTCAGAGCCCCTGGCCCCGGAGGCCTGGATCCAGGAACGCCTCGCCCCCAGTGCCGCCTTCCTCCAGAGGGAGTCCCGGACGCCGCAGCAGCTCTACATCTGGGGTGCCCCCGCATGGCCCGAAGGCAACCTGCCCGTGCAGCTCCTGGGCGACCGCTTTGCCCTGGGCGAGGGAAGCTGATGGCGGTCCCGGTCCTGAACCTCAACCTCGCCCCCCGCCCCAGCCTCTGGCGCCAGCGCCACGTGGCACTGGGCTGGGCGGCCCTGGGTGTCGGCACCCTCTTCCTGGCCGGCGTCATCGGCTTCTCCTGGCACGCCTACCACCAGGCCAACCGTGCGGGACGCGATGCGGTGAGCCTGACCGAGGAGGCCCGTCAGGCGGCCCGCCAGGAGCAGCAGATCCAGGCGTCGCTCCAGGACATGGACGCCTCCCGCGAACAGTCCCGGTGGAAGCTGGCGGAACGGATCCTCCAGGAGCGCAGCCTGCCCTGGTCCCGGCTCACCGCCGAGCTCGAGCAGTGCATGGTGCCGGATATGCGCCTGAAGGGCCTTCAGCGGACCCGGGGCAACGCTCAGCAGGTGGTAATGAAGCTCAAGGGAGAGGCCCGGACGCGCCAGGCGGAGGCCGCCTTCGTGGAGGCCCTGCGGACCACTCCGGTCTTCGCCCAGGTCATCCTGGAGCGCGAGTCCGAGCGGGCGGGAGGGGGCTGGGAGTTCGAGATCAGCCTTCCCACGGCGACGGTGCCGCCCCCGTTCCAGGTGAAAGCCATCCAACAGGGACCCGCGACGCCGGCCCCGGTCGCCCCGGCAGCCCACTCCGCCGGACTGCCCGGGCGGGCGGCGGCGCCCGGCCGTCCGACACCCACGACCTCCCCTGCCACATTGCCCACCAGGAGCACGGTGCCGGAAGCATCTCCCTCACGCCCCACGCCACCGCCCGAGTCGGCGGAGGATGAGGGTGGGGACCGACGCCGGAGACGCCCCGGGAGGGTCCGTCCCATCCCATCGAAGGAACCTGAATGAGAAGCCCCCTGCGCATGAGCCGCGTTCGCCTGGCTGTGGGGGCCCTGGGCGTGGTGTCGGGCCTCGGCGTAGCCTTCTTCGTGCTCCCGGATGCCTCCCAGCAGCTGGCCCAGAAGCTGAGAGCCAAGCGGGAAGCTGAACTGGGGCGTAATCAGCAGATCCAGCAGTTGCAGGACCTGCGCCAGCTGTCCGACCGCATCCGGCGGGGGCAGACCACCCTGGCCGAGCTGGAATCCCGCCTGCCCAGGGGCTCCGCCGGGGAGCTCCAGTGGAACCTCAGCAAGACGCTCCACTCCTTGACCCAGAAACACGGCCTCCGGCTGCTGTCCGTGAAGTACGGCCTGCCCAGCCGGGAGGGCGCCCGGGGCACGGACCTCGAGGCGGTGGAAGTGGAGTTTGTGGCCCTTGGCGTCTACGCCAGCCACAAGGCCTTCATGCTCGACCTGGAGGGATCCGGCCTGCCCTTCGCCGTGCGGGACGGTCGCCTGGAGGAAAGCCCGGAAGGGGCCCGTCTCGACATCGTGCTCCGGGCCTTCCGGAAGGCCACTTCACCAGAGCGGGAGGAGGGCGAACCATGAGCAAACCCTCCACCACCTTCGACTTCCAGGCCATGCGCGAGGAACTCCGGTCCAACCCCAAGACCCAGTTCGCCCTGGCCGCCTTCGCCCTGGTGCTCCTCTACGCCCTCTACACCTTCCTCGCACCGGAGACCCCCAAGGGCCGGAGAAGCCCCGCCAACCAGTCCGCTTCCAACCTGGATCCCAGGCAATTGCAAAGCCTGCGGCGCCTACCGGATCTGGCCGCCCTGGGCAAGGCCGGTGAACTTCCACCCGCAGTCAAGGTCCAGCGGGACCTCTTCATGTTCGAGGCCCCGGCCCCACCACCCCCCAAGGTCAAACCGCCCCCGCCCCCTCCGCCGCCGACCCCGGAGGAGTTGGAACGCCAGCGCCTGGCCCAGGAAAAGGCCGCCGAGTACGCGGCCCGTCCCCAGGACCTGCGCTACCTGGGCTTCTTCCAGGGCAGCCCCTCCGGCACCGTGGGGGCCTTCATGAAGGGCGAGGAACCCGTCACCCTGACCCAGGGCACGCTACTCAAAGATCGCTGGAAGCTCGTAGCCATCCGTGACACCCGGGCCGAGTTCCAGAACACCAAGTACCCGGACCTGCGGCTGGTCCTGGAGGTCCGCGAGGCCTCCGGTGGCGCCACCGTGAACCAGTTCTGATCCGAAGGATGCCCCCGATGTCGAACCCCTCCTTCGCTCTGCTCCGGAAATCGATCCTCCTGGCCGCTGCCCTGCTGCTGGCCCTCGGATGCGCCCTCCACAAGGCCAACCAGGCCTTCGAAGAAGGCCGCTATGACGATGCGGTCATGGAATACCGCAAGGTCCTCCGCAGCGATCCCACCAACCCGAAGGCCAGGATCGGAATCCAGAGGGCCTCCCTCCAGGCCGCCGAGTTCCACATGTCCCTGGCCCGCAAGGCCGAGTTGCGTGGTAATACCGATGCGGTCATGACGGAGCTGCGCAAGGCCCTGGTGCTGGATCCCGACAACCAGATCGCCGGGGACTGGCTCCTCCGGCTGGAGCAGAAGGCCGTCCGGGACAAGGCCGAAGCCGATGCCGCGGATGACCTCGAAGCCTTGAAGGTCAAGGCGGACGCCGTGAACGCCGTCCAGCTCAACCCCCGCTCCATCGAGGGCATCGACCTGAACTTCAGCCGGAAGACGAGCCTGCGCGAGATCTTCGCGACCCTCAGCAAGGCGTCCGGCGTGAACATCATCGTCCACAGCTCTTTCCAGGATCAGAACATCTCCATCGACCTGCGGGGCCTGCCCTTCCAGCGGGTGCTGGACACCCTGATGCTGCAGAACGACCTGTTCTACAAGGTTGTCGACACGAACACGATCATGGTCTTCAAGGCGACCCCCCAGAACCGGGAACAGCACGAGAACATGCTCATCAAGACCTACTACCTGTCCAACGCCGATCCCAACGACATGAGGTCCACCCTCTCCATCATCAACCCGCAGCTGAAGGCCTTCACGGACAAGCGGATCAATGCCCTCATCGTGAAGGCCAAACCCCTGGATCTGGCCATCGTGGACCAGGTCGTCCGCTCGCTGGACAAGCCCAAGGCCGAGGTCATGATCTACCTCGAACTCATGGAAGTGACCGAGACCAGCCTGGAGACCGTGGGCCTGCTGCCGGTGCTGAACGCCACGGATACCAGCGGCACCTACCGGATCGGGGCCACCTCCGTGAACAACACCTCCGGCCTGAACACCAACTCAGGCGGGTTCACCGGGATCCCTACCAAGGACATCCGGATGCTCTTCCCGAACCTGGCCCTGGATTTCCTCAAGAGCAACGGCGACGCCCGCCTGGTGGCCAGCCCCAATGTGCGGGTGCTCTCCGGCGAAGTCGGCAAGGTGAACATCGGCTCGAAGGTCTCCACCACCCAGAGCCAGCTCTCCCTGCCCACCACGGGCTCCACCACCTCCACCACCGCCTCCTCCCTGCTGGGCGGCGTGGGGCAGACCTCGTATTCCTACGAGGACATCGGCGTGAAGATCGAGGTGGAGCCCCGCGTCAACAACAACGGCGAGATCACCCTCAAGATCAAGAGCGACGTCACCACGCTGATCTCCGGGTCCACGCCAGGCCGCCCCGACATCGGCAAGCGCAGCATCGAGACCATCGCCCGGCTTCGCGATGGCGAGACCGCGATCTTCGGCGGCCTCCTGAAGGATGAAGAGCAGAAGAGTCTCCAGGGCATCTGGGGGCTGGCCGACATCCCCCTGATCGGCGGGCTCCTGGGCAACCACAACAACAACAAGGCCAAGACCGATGTCCTGCTCACCATCCGGGCCGTCCTGGTGCGAAGGCCCGTCATGTCCGCGGCGGACATGGCCGCCTTCAACCCCGAAGACGCCACCGCAAAGGCCGGTCCTTTTGCCCCCGAGGGCAAGAAACTCCCGGCTCTGGCACCAGCCAACAACCCGCCGGCACCGCCCTCCCCGGCGCCAGTGGTCAAGGCCCCGGTTCCCCTGCCCGCGACCCAGCCTCCTTCCCAGACCCAGCCTCCTTCCCAGTCCCAGCCTCCTTCCCAGTCCCAGCCGGCGCCCCTGCCGCCCGCGGCCCCAGCCGATGCCGCCCAGGACAAGAAGCCGGCCTCTCCGGGTGAACAGGCCCCGGCCCCGTCGGACCTGGTGATCTTCATGTCCCCGGTGGCCTCGGAGATCAAGACCGGAGAAAGGGCCAGCATCACCCTCTCCGTGAGCGGTGGCACGGGGCTGAGTTCCGGAACGCTGGAACTGAATCTGCCGCCGGGCCTTCGCCTTCAGGGTCTCACTCCGGGTGAATTCATCACCGCCGGCGGCGGAAGCATCCAGCAGATCCCCGGGGAGAACGGCTTCCTGAAGCTGGTCTTCAATCGCAATCCCACGGGCGGTACCGACGCAGGGCCCTTCGCCACACTGGTCTTGGAGGGGCTCCGTCCAGGCAACGCGCCGGTCGTCATCCAGAGCGGTCAGTTCCTCGTCGGCACCTCCCCCATCTCCGGGCGCTGGTCCAACGCCCTCGTGACGGTGCAGTGAGCCGCCAGGGCGGATTCACCCTCCTCGAACTGGTCGTCACGGCCACAGTCCTGATGATCCTCGCCTCCGTGGCGGTGCCCCTGGCCAGGAATGGGCTCAAGCGCCAGCAGGAGCTGGAGCTGCGGCGGGACCTCCGGGAGATGAGGTCGGCCATCGACGACTACAAGAAGCAGGCGGAACAGCAGAAGATCAAGGCCCCCCCGGTGGAGGCAAACTTCTACCCGGAGAGCCTCGAGGTCCTGGTGGAGGGCGTCCCCGCCACGGGATCGCTCAAGCGCAAGGTGCACTTCCTGCGCCGCATCCCGGTGGACCCCTTCACCGGCAAGGCCGAATGGGGCCTCCGCAATTCCAACGACGATGCCAACAGCACCAGCTGGGGTGGCGGGCACGTCTACGATGTCTACAGCCTCTCCCACGGCACTGGCATGAATGGGATTCCCTACCGGGACTGGTGACAACCCCGAGGCCGAGAATCGAGTGTTGCCTCGGGCGGCGCACCGCGCTAGGCTTGGAGTTCGGCACAGCCGGATCCCGCGGGACCCGGATGCCTCTTTGAAGCGGATATGGCGGAATTGGTAGACGCGCTAGTTTCAGGTACTAGTGTTCACAAGACGTGGGGGTTCGAGTCCCTCTATCCGCACCATTTGCCAGGAATGGCAAATAGGACGGAATGGCCCGCAGGGCCATTGCCGCCCGAAGGGTGCCGAGCAGGAAGCGAGGCATCATCATGATGATGGGGTGATCCCCATTATCATGTTTGACATGCAGGCTGAGTTCCAGCGAAGCCAAGGATGACGGCCAGCGGTCGTCACCACCATGAAACGCTGGTCTTTGCCTGGGTGATTGACAAGGGCTTCCGGCCCTCTCCGGAATAGACCTCCCAAGCGGCACGGGGCTGCGGGGACTGGTGACGGGCGATCCCCCGAACAGGAGCCATCCATGGCCCTCAATGTGGAACAGAAGAAGATCATCATCGACGACTACAAGCAGCACGAGTCGGACACCGGTTCGCCCGAGGTGCAGGTCGCGATCCTCACCAAGCGCATCAACGACCTCACCGAGCATTTCAAGACCCACACCAAGGACTACCACAGCCGCCGCGGCCTCATGATCATGGTCGGCCAGCGCCGTCGCCTGCTGGACTACCTCAAGCGGAAGAGCAAGGAGCGCTACGCCACCCTGATCGAGCGCCTCGGCCTGCGTCGCTAGTCCGCCCTTCGACCTGCAAAACGCCCGCGAAAGCGGGCGTTTTGCTATGTTCAAGGCATGGACCTGAAGCCCCTTCCCCGCCCCGAGCACCCGGACCCCTACACCGTCCTCGATCGGCGCTTCATCTACGAGTCACCCTGGATCCGCCTGCGGGAGGACCGCTTCCGACATCGGAAGGGGGCCGAAGGACGCTACGTGGTGTGCGGATTCCAGCGCACGGCCTGCGGTGTGCTGGCCCTGGATGACCAGGATCGCGTGGTGCTGGTGGGCCAGTGGCGCTACCCGCTGGAGGTCTACTCCTGGGAGATCCCCGAGGGCGGCGGGGACGTCTCGGAGAGCCCCTTCGAGGCCATGCGCCGGGAATTGGCCGAGGAGGCCGCCCTCCGCGCGCAGGTCTGGGAGCCGCTCTGCTTCTTCCATCCCAGCAACTCGTCCACGGAGGAGGAGGCCTTCCTGTTCCTGGCCACGGGTCTCAGTCCGGTCGAGGGGCACCGTCCCGAGGATGACGAAGAGCTGTTGCTCCACCGGGAGCCCTTCCAGGACTGCCTCCGCCGCGTGACGAGGGGAGAGATCACCGACAGCCTGACAGTCATGGCCCTGCTGGGACTGCACGCCAGGCGCAGCGGCGTCCAGGGAGGGCTGCCTGCGGAGCTGGTGGAGCGGTTCTTCCAGCGGCCCGCGGACCACCCCTCCGCCGGGCGGGCGCGCTGGAAGGGACTGGACACCCCATGATCCTCACACTCCACCCCGAGACGCCCCAGGTGCGGCATCTCGAGCGCATCGCCGAACTGCTGCACCGGGACGGGGTCATCGCCTATCCCACCGACACGCTCTTCGGCCTGGGCTGCCTCGCCTCCCGCAAGAAGGCCGTGGATCGCATCCTGCAGATCAAGGGTCGCGATCCCAAGAAGCCCATGTCCATCCTCTGCTCCGACATGGAGATGTTCTGCCGGTACACCCGGCACCTGGACACGCCCACCTTCCGCATCCTGAAGCAGATGCTGCCAGGCCCCTATACGGTGCTGCTGCCCGCCAGCCGGGAGGTGCCCCGCTACCTCCAGAACAAGCAGGTGGTGGGCCTCCGCATCCCCGGCCACCCCTTCTGCGAGGCGCTGGTGGCGCTGCTGGGCGAACCCATCATCACCACCAGCGTCGCCCTGCCGGACCAGTCCGTCCTCAACACCGCCTGGGAGATCGAGGAGGAGCAGGGCCATGCCCTCGACCTGGTCGTGGACTGCGGCCAGCCCCTGGGCGTGCACAGCACCATCGTGGACCTCAGCGGGGATGAGCCCCTCCTGGTCCGGGAGGGCGCGGGCCCATGGCCCCTCTAGGAGTCCGACCGGGCGGCGGCGGGGCGGCGGCCTGCCATCAGTCCACCCGGTAGTGGCAACCGCGGCTCTCGGGGTTCTGCAGGGCGGCGTTGAGGATGAGGCGGGCGCAGAGGATCCCGCTGCGCAGTTCCAGCAGTTCCCGGCTGAGGGAGGCCTGGTGGTAGAACCGTTCGATGCGGTGGGCCAGGTAGTGCAGGTCGGCCTTCGCCCTCTGCAGCCGGGCACCGGTGCGGACAATGCCGGCGTAGTTCCACAGCGTGCTGCGGATGAGCCCCCAATCCTGATCGATGAGCAGCGGATCCGTGGGCTCTGGCCGTTCCGGCTTGCGCCACCGGGCCAGCCCCTTCGAATCCAGCAGGGCCGCGCCCTCCAGGTCACGAACAACGGCCTCGGCGCTCCGGGTGCCCCACAGCAGCCCCTCCAGCAGGCTGGTGGAAGCCAGCCGATTGGCGCCATGCAGGCCCGTGCAGGCCACTTCGCCCGCCGCAAAGAGTCCCGGGAGGCTGGTCTGGCCATCCAGGTCCACCAGCACGCCGCCGCAGAAATAGTGGGCGGCGGGCACCACGGGAATGGGCTGGTGATAGGGATCCAGGCCTTCGGCGCGGCAGGCCGCCATCACCGTCGGGAAGTGCGAATCCAGGTCGAGCTTGGCCGCCACCGGGGCCAGGTCCAGGTAGACGCTGACCTCGCCGCTGGCCGCCATCTCCTGGAAGATGGCCCGACTGACCACGTCCCGGGGGGCCAGTTCCAGGAAGTCCGGGGCGTACTTCGTCATGAAGCGTTCGCCCTTCCGGTTGACCAGCCAGGCGCCCTCACCACGCAGCGCCTCGGTCAGCAGGGTCCTGGGCTTGCCAGGCACGTAGAGGGCTGTGGGATGGAACTGCACGTACTCGCAGTTCACGATGCGGGCGCTGGCCCGGTAGGCCGCCGCCAGGCCATCCCCGGTGGCGCTGGGCGGATTGGTGGTGTGGAGGTAGAGGTAGCCCAGGCCCCCGGTCGCCAGGAGGGTCCGCCGGGCCAGGGCGCCCTCCACCTCGCCGGTGGCCGGATCGAAGAGGAAGGCCCCGTGCACCTGGATGGGGTCGTACACCCGCACCGGATCGAGGCAGTGGTGGGGACTGGTGATGAGGTCCACCAGGCAGAGCCGCTCCCGCAGGCGGATGTTCGGATGTGTGCGAACCGCTGCGCTGAGGGCCGTCTGGATGGCCAGTCCGGTCGCGTCCTTGGCGTGGTAGATGCGCCGGGCGCTGTGGGCGGCCTCGGCCGTGGGGGCGGGGACCCCGGTGCTACCGAGGTCGAAGGGGACACCCAGGCGCTCCCACAGGAAACTCCGGCAGAGCCTGGGACCTTCCTCGGCCAGCAGCCGGACGGCCTCGGTCCGGCAGAGGCCTCCCCCGGCGCCCTCGATGTCCGAGGCCAGCAGGCCCGGAGAATCCCCCTCCTCCGGCGGCGCCAAACCGATGATGCCGCCCTGGGCCCAGGCTGTGTTCGAGCCTCCCAGCGCGTCCTTGGCCACCAGGTCCACCCTGGCGCCCAGGTCCGCCGCCCTCAGGGCAGCGGAACATCCTGCGATGCCTGCCCCCAGGACCAGCAGATCAGCTGTTGCATTCATGCCAGCTCCCAGGTGGGGCGGTCCAAGGTCCAAAGCGGCGAGAAATCCGCCTCGGCGGTCATGCGCCTCCCATGGTCCAGCCTACGGACCGTCAGGTCCAGCGCTGTCTCCATGGAGACGTCGCCCCAGGGCGTGCGAACGCGACCCCCAATGGCTTTCAGCCTGTGGCTGGCCTCTTCCCAGAGGGTCACCATGCCGCCCAGGTTGTGGTGTTGAAGGTGGTGATAGCCGCCCGCCAACAGGATGAGCCCCTGGAGTTGGTCCTTCAGGTCCCCCCCCGCCGCGGCCCACAGGGGTTCCAGGGCATCGTGGCACTCGTGGTAGAGGCCATGGTTGAAGAGGGACACCCCACAGGCCAGCGGGTAGCGCTGCCCCAGGGGCAGCGGGGTGAGGGCCGCCAGCTGCCAGCCGCAGCGCAGGCTCACCAGGGGCCCCCAGGCACCCCATCCCGATGCCGGGCGCCAGCCATCGGGTCCGCCTTCGGCCGTGTCGGTCCACCGGGCCAAGTGGGCCTGCCAGGCGGCCGCAGGGTCGTGCTGTCCAAGCGCCGCCAGCATCCGGACCGCATGGTTCAGCAGCTCCCTCCCGGGGATACCTTCGGGGCGCGCCTGCCGCAGCCCCGGGGCCCCCAGGATGGTGGGCCAGACCAGCACCTGCCGGGATTCCGGATCACGGAGGGCCGCCTCCATCCGGTCCTGGAAGAAGCGGTGGATCTCCAGGGGCAGCCGGGGCTGCCGCTGCCAGAAGGGGGTGCGGTTGCAGTCATCGCTCATGGATCCACCACCAGCCGGAGGCTCAGGCCCCCGATTTCGTTCTCCACCGCGCCCGCCCAGTGACAGCCGGGGATGCGGCCCCTCAGCACCCGGCGGGGGTCCCCCTGCTGGTGGACCAGGAGCCACCGGGCCACAAGGCCCCGGTACTTCTTCGAGAAGTGGCTCAGGGCCTTTCCGGAAGCCGTGCAGATCTCCACCGAATGCCGCGGCCTGGCCCAGCCCCTGAGCAGGCCGGACAGTTCGCCGGGAAGCAACTCCCAGACGGGGCCCTCCGGCATCGAGGCCAGCAGCCCGGGCAGCGCCTCCCGCCAGTGGTCCTTCAGCCCGGGGATGGCCGCAAGCTTCAGCTTGTAGGGGGGGATGGGCTCGTCGCCCCGCACGAGGCCCCGGAGGTGGGAGAAGATGAACACCCCCGTCCAGACTTCCGCCGGAAGCGAAGGTGCGTCCAGGGCCTGGAAGGCCACGCCGGTGTACCGTGACAGCGCCGGGAGGAGGGGCACGGATCCCCCGAGCGCCAGCGCCTCGGTCCGGGCCCGGTCGAGGGCCAGACCCTTGACACCAAAGGCCCCCTGCAAGGCCTCGCGCGTGCCGGTCTTCGTGAGGGCCACGAGCCGCTCCCTCACCCAGCGCTGGGCCGGCGATTCCGGCAGGCGCCCTTTCACGCCACCGGAGCACTTGTCTTCGGAGGGGGCCAGGAGAATGAGGGGCGCCGACGTCACTGTGATTCCACCCAGCTTTCCAGGCTGGTCAGGCGGATTCCTGCCCAGAGCTCTCGCAGGCGGCCCCCATAGCCCCGCAGTCCTGCACTGTGCGCGAGGCGGTGCCCCAGGGAGGCACCCGGAAGCTCCGGCTGGCCTGGGTCCAGTTCCCAGGGATGCAGCACCAAGGGGTTTCCCGTGTCGTCCTGGGCCAGGGCCTCCAGGGAGCGGCGCACCAGGCCGAAGGGCAGCACCCGTGGCCCCCAGCCCCAGAGGGGCGAGCGCAGCGGACCCGACCACAGCACCGGCGGGGGGAGTTCCCACAGCCCTTCGGCCAGGCGGTGGGGCCACCGGGGCCAGGAGGGATCACCCAGGAGGGCCAGGGGCACGCGGCTGGAGTCGTAGCGGAAGCCCAATTCCGGCAGGTCCCGCCACCAGTCCGAGGCAGGGCCGCGCAGGCTCCATTCCGGAGCGCGGTACCCCACCACGGGCCGCCCCGACAGATCCTCCAGCAGGGCCTTGCCATCCACCAGCCCGGATCGCCAGCTGTTGCGGCCCAGTTGGAAGGCGCGCCGGTGGGTCAGGCCGTGCAGCCCGATGGTGTGGCCCTCTGAAACAATGCGTTGCAGGAGGCCCGGATGCCGTCGCGCCTGGTCCCCCAGGCAGAACCAGGTCGCGGTGGCGCCCAGGTCCGCGCAGAGTTCAAGGGCCCGCTCCGTGGCCAGGGGCAGCCGGCACTCGAAGCGGTCCAGGGCCTCAGGCTGGTCGTAGGGCGGGCAGCAGAGCTGGAACCAGTCCTCCCAGTCGAGGGAAAGTGGGAGACGAGGGATCTTCAGGTGAAATTCCGCTCGGAAAGGCTGATGAACTCGAGGGAGAAATCATCGAGTTCCGTCTGGAACTGCTTCAACTGGCCCTGGAAGAAATTGTAGGCCATGAGTGCCGGGATGGCCGCCACCAGGCCGATGGCCGTGGCCACGAGGGCCTCGGAGATCCCCGGGGCCACGGTGGCGAGGTTCGCGTTGCCCGTGGCGCCGATGCCCCTGAAGGCGTCGATGATGCCCCAGACGGTGCCGAAGAGCCCGATGAAGGGGCTCACCGCCGCCACGGTGGCCAGGCCGCCCAGGGAGCGCTCGAGGCGACCCATCTCCACCACGCTGGCCCGCTGGAGGCTCCGCTCCACCGCTTCCATGCTGCGCAGTTGGGGGCGTCCATCCTGACCGCCCCCGCGCAGCTGGTAGGTCACTTCGCCGTAGCCGGCCACGAACAGGCCCACGAGGGGGCTCACGGCGAATTTCTCCTGGTGCTGCTTCAGTTCCCGCCAGTCCGTGGCGCGCTTGAAGGCCGCCCGGAACTGCTCAGACACGCTGCGGCTCCGGCGGTAGAGCAGGGACTTGCGGATGATCACCACCCAGCTGAGCAGGGAGAAGGTGAAGAGGATCACCAGCACCGACTTGGAGACCGGCCCCGCGTGGAGCATGACCTCCAGGAGGTTGACCTCGTTGCCCGTGGGTGCCGCCAGGATCGCCATGCCATCTCCTTCCCCTGAATGATAGCAAGCTACACTGGTTCCTTTGTGTGAGGACGCCATGCAGGTGCTGGTCATCGGGTCGGGATACGTGGGGCTTGTAGCTGCAGCCTGTTTCGCGGAGGCGGGCCACCAGGTGCTCGGGGTGGACATCGACGCGGCCAAGGTGGCGGTCCTCTCCCGCGGCGAGTCCCCCATCTTCGAGCCGGGCCTGGATGATCTCCTCGCGAAGCACCTGGCCTCCGGGACCCTGCGCTTCACCACGGACCTCAAGGCCGGCATCGCCAAGGCTGACGCCGCCTTCATCTGTGTCGGCACCCCCCAGAGCGAGGATGGCAGCGCCGACATGCAGTACGTCCTGGCGGTGGCGGGCCAGGTCGGCGAGGCCATGGCGCTGCGACCACTGGAGGCCAAGCCCCTCATCGTGGTGGACAAGAGCACGGTCCCGGTCGGGACCGCAGCCAGGGTCCATGCCCAGATCATGACCCGTACGGACCGTCCCTTCGAGGTGGTGAGCAACCCCGAGTTCCTGCGGGAGGGTTCGGCCATCGGTGACTTCCTGGAACCGGACCGCGTGGTGGTGGGCTGCAGGACCGATCATGCCGAAGCCGTGATGAAGGCCCTCTACCAGCCCTTCCTCGACCGCAGCGGCGGCAAGTGGTTCCGCATGGACCCCCCCAGCGCCGAGCTCACGAAGTATGCGGCCAATGCCATGCTGGCCCTGCGCATCGCCTTCATCAACGAGATCGCCAACCTGGCCGAGGATGTGGGAGCCGATATCGACCATGTGAAGACCGCGATCGGCGCGGACCACCGCATCGGCCCCGCCTTCCTCAACCCCGGGCCGGGTTTCGGCGGATCCTGCTTCCCCAAGGACCTCCAGGCTCTGCTCAAGGCGGGCCGGGAGAATGGCCACCCGCTCATGTCCCTGGCTACGACCGTGGAAGCCAACCGGATCCAGAAGCAGGTCCTCCTGCGCAAGGTGAAGACCCATTTCGGCGTGAAGCCCGGCGTGCCCGCCCCGCTGAAGGGCCGGCGCTTCGCCCTCTGGGGCCTGGCCTTCAAGGCCAACACGGACGACATCCGCGAAAGCATGTCGCTGGAACTGATCGAGGGCCTCGTGACCCTGGGCGCCGAGGTGGTGGTCCACGACTTTGCGGCGATGGAGGCCGTGAAGGCGAAGATCGGAGGCAGAGTCCTCTACGCGGAGACCCCCCTGGCCGCCTGCGAAGGGGCCGACGCCCTGCTCATCGCCACCGAATGGGCCCAGTACCGCGAGGCCGACCTGGACGCCGTGGCCAAGGCCCTCAAGGCGCGCTGCATCTTTGACGGCCGCAACCTGTTCCGCCCCGAGGCCATGGAAGCCCGGGGCTGGACCTACCTCTCCATCGGCCGCCGGGCCGTAGCACCCGCGCCATGACCCGCATCCGGCTGGAGGACATCGCCCACGCCCGCAGCGGCGACAAGGGGGACGGCTCGAACGTGGGCGTCATCGCCTATTCGGAGGCGGGATTCCGGCTGCTGCAGCAGGAACTCACCACGGAGCGGGTGAAACGTCATTTCTCAGAGATCTGCAAGGGGGGCATCGATCGCTACGAGGTCCCTAATCTCAAGGCTATCAACTTCATCCTGCACGACTCGCTGGGCGGAGGCGGCAGCGAAAGCGTGAAAACCGATGCCCAGGGAAAGACCCATGGCCAGGCTCTGCTTAGAATGGAGCTGGACCTGCCGGGCGATGTGTCCCTGGCCGACCTGAATCCCGAACGTAGAACCGCCCCCTGACGGAGTACCCCATGAACCTTGGACCCGGCCATCTGCTCTTGATCGGCATCGCCCTGCTGATCTTCTTCGGTCCTTCCCGCCTGCCTGAACTGGGCAAGAGCCTGGGCAAGGGCATCCAGGAGTTCAAGAAGGCCAGTCGCGAACTCACGGAGTCCGCCAGCGAGGAAGCCCCCGCCGACAAGGAAAAGAAATAGTTCCTCCGATCCCACGGCCCGGTCTCCCCCCGGAGGCCGGGCTCTTTTGACCGCTTCGCCCGCAGAGGACCATGGCGCTTCCAAGCACGCCACCCGACAGGATGAGTTTCTGGGAGCATCTGCAGGAGCTGCGGGTGCGGATCGTCCGGTCCCTCCTCATCGTGCTGGGCGTCTTCACCTTCACCTACGGCTTCCCTTTCGGCTACCACGGCATCCCGTCCTTCCGGTTCAAGCTCTGGGTCTGGTCCCAGCAGCCCTTCCTGAAGGCCATGGCCCAGCAGACCGGCAAGGCCATCTCCGAGCTCCATCCCTTCGCCTTCACGGACCTGACCGAGCCCTTTTTCAGCATGATGCGGCTGTCCCTCTGGGCCGCCGGCTTCCTCGCCGCCCCCTTCCTCTTCTACCAGCTCTGGGCGTTCATCCGCCCCGGCCTGATGCCCCGGGAACGCCGCCTGGTGATCCCCTTCGTCTTCATCACCTCCGCCTGCTTCGTCGGCGGTGCCGCCTTCGCCTACTACCAGGCCGTCGGCTTCCTCGGCGACATCCTCTTCCAGGAGGCCGCCGCCGCGGGCCTGCGGGCCAACCTTCACGCCTCGCAGTACCTCGACCTCTTCATCTGGACCATGGTCATCACTGGCATCATGTTCGAGCTGCCGGTGCTGTTCTACTTCCTGGCGCGCTTCCGCCTCGTGACGGCTCGGTGGATGCTGAAGTACTGGCGCCACGCCACCCTCATCATCGTCATTTTCAGCGCCTTCTTCACGCCGGGCGACGTCATCGTCACCGCCATCTTCTTCAGCGTCCTGCTGCTGGGGCTCTACTTCATCTCCATCCTCGTGGCCTGGATCGCCGAGCCCCGTCAGCCGCGGTAGGAACCCAGGTCCTCCAGGCAGAGCTGCACGGCCCGGTTGGGCTCTGGGGCCTTGCACAGGGATTGTCGAGCCACGGGATCGCCCATCAGCGGCAGGAGGGCCTCCCTGAGGCAGCGGACCAGGTCTGACGCCTGCCGGATGACGGCCGCCCTCCCCTCGCCTCCCATGGCCACGGCATTCCGCTCCTGATGCCCGTGGGCGCTGGTTGGCAGCGGCACCAGGATGGCCCCGCGCCCAGCGGCCTTCAGCTCGGCGCAGGTGCTCGCCCCGGCCCGGCTCACGATGAGACTGGCCGATTCCATGGCCTCATCCATGCGGGCGATGAAGGGCACCATCGCGTGGCGCGGGTGCCGGGGCCGGTCCTTCAGCCGCTCCAGTTCGGCTGGGCCGGTCTGGTGGAGGATCTGCCATTCCGGCATTTGGTCCAGCAGGGCCGGGGCGACCTCCAGCATGGCTTCATTGATGGCGCGGGCCCCCCCGCTGCCACCCAGGACCAGCAGCCGGAGGGGGGGAAGCAGGTCCTCGGCAGGCTGGAAGTCCCGGAGGAAGGCGAGGCGCACGGGGGTTCCCAGCACCCTGCAGTCGGCCCTGGGCAGGAAGGTTCGCACAGCCTCCATGCCGCACCAGACGCGCCGCGCCTTCGGCGCCACAAGCTTCACCAGGGCTCCCGGGGCCGCATTGCTCTCATGGAGGAAGTAGGGAATTCCCAGATTCCGGGCCGCCAGCAGGGCGGGGGCGGCGCCGTAGCCGCCGGTGCCGATGACGGCCCAGGGCCGGTCCCGCCGCCAGAGGGTCTTCAGCAGGGAGACGGCGCGCCAGAGCTTCCATCCGGAGCGCGTCAGGCGGATTGGCGAGCTGCCGACGAAGCCCTCGACGTCCAAGAGCAGATGCGGCCAGGGGCCCCCCGGGAGTTCCCGGGCCTCGATGCCGCGGCGGGCCCCGACGAAACAGATCTTCCGGTCCGGCCACATCGCATGGGCCCCTTCGGCGAGGGCGATGGCCGGAAAGAAGTGCCCCCCCGTGCCACCCCCGGTGAGGATGAGCGCATCTCGGAACTGCAGCGGGACCTCTTGCATAATCCGTCCACCATACCCGGAAGGATCGGAAATCCTACCCTGCGACAGGTCGGCAACCTACCCAGAGACAGGGGTGATCGCAGACACAACACCCTAGATAACGCGCTGGGGCAAGCGGTTTCGTCAGGCTAAACTCTACCTTTGGGTTGGCCATCCGCCGGCCTGTCTGAGACGCATCAGGGAGCGCCCATGAAGATTCTCGTCACCCTCAAGCAGGTCCCCGACACCGAGACCAAGATCAAGGTGGCCGCCGATGGACGGTCCCTGGATCCCGCCGACGTGAAATGGATCACCAGTCCCTACGACGAGTTCGCCCTGGAAGAGGCCATTCGCATCAAGGAACGCCAAGGGGCCGAAGTGATCGCCCTTTCCGTGGGTGGTGATGCCGTGAAGGAAGTACTGAAGAATGCCCTGGCGCTGGGCGCGGATTCGGCCGTTCTGCTCAGGGGCGAGGGACAGGGCGATGCCTTCGCCGTGGCCCAGATGATCGCCGCCTTTGCGAAGGACAAGGGCTTTGACCTGATCCTCTGCGGCAACATGGGCATCGGGGGCGACAACGCCGCCATGGGGCCCATGCTTGCGGAACTGCTGGGCATCGCCCAGGCCAATGTCATCGTGAAACTCGAACTCGGCGAGGGCACCTTCCGGGCCGAGCGCGAGATCGAAGGCGGATCCGAGATTGTGGTGGGTGCCTTGCCCGCGGTGATCAGTGCCCAGAAGGGTCTGAATGAGCCCCGCTATGCCAGCCTGAAGGGGATCATGGCCGCCAAGAAGAAGACCATCGAGGAGATCGAGGCTGCGCCTGTCAATTCCGGTGCACGCATCAGCGCCCTGGCCCTGCCCCCGCAGCGCCCGGCGGGCCGCAAGCTGGAAGGGGACCCTGCCACCCAGGCCAGCGGACTGCTCCAGGCCCTGAAGGACGAAGCCAAGGTCTTCTAGCGCCTCACCTCAGATTTACGCATTGAAAGGACGACCCATGATTCTCGCGTTTTGTGAATTGAAGGATGGCCAGCTTCGCAAGCCCAGCGCCGAGGCTCTCAGCGAAGGCCGCCGTCTGGCTGACGCCTCGGGTCAGCCGCTCGGCGCCCTATTCGTGGGGGTGAACTGCGCCGGGGCCAGTGAAGCCGCCAGGTACGGCGCCGACCTGATCCTCACGGCCGAGGCGCCCACCCTGGCCTCCTATTCCAGCGACGCCTACGCATCCGTCATCGCTGAGGCCGTCAAGGCCAAGGGCGCCACCGTCCTGCTGGCCGCGGCCACCGCCGTCGGGAAGGATGTCATCCCCCGCACCGCGGCCCGCCTGGGCGCCGGCTATGCCTCCGATGTGACCGGGCTTGCCATGGTGGAGGGCAAACTGCAGGCCGTGCGTCCCGTCTACGCCGGCAAGGCCTTCGCCACCACGACCTTCGCCACCCCCATCCAGGTCGCCACCACCCGCCCCAACGTGTTCGCCGCCGCCGAGAAAGCCGGTGCGGGCAAGGTCGAGGCTCTGCCCGTGCCCGCCGGCGACTTCAAGTCCATGGTCAAGGAGATCCTCGCCAAGGCCAGCGGCAAGGTGGATCTGAGCGAGGCCAACATCATCGTGAGCGGCGGCCGCGGCATGAAGGACGGTTCCAACTTCAAGCTCCTCGAAGAACTGGCCGACGCCCTCGGCGGCGTCGTAGGCGCCTCCCGGGCGGCCGTGGACGCAGGCTGGGGCCTGCCCCACAGCATGCAGGTGGGCCAGACCGGCAAGGTCGTGAGCCCCACCCTCTACATCGCCTGCGGCATCAGCGGCGCCATCCAGCACATTGCCGGCATGAGCGGCTCGAAATTCATCGTCGCCATCAACAAGGATCCCGAGGCCCCCATCTTCAAGCTGGCGAGCTACGGGATCGTGGGTGACCTCTTCGAGGTGGTCCCCGAACTCACCAAGGCGGCCAAGGCACTCGGCATCGGCTCCAACTAATCATCCGAAACGTCAGACGCCAAACTGCCTCATGTGGTGGTCCAGGTGCTTGTACATGAGGCGCCCCCACTCCGCTCCGCTCAACGGACCGAAGAAGGGGTGGGTCTGCTTTCCCACGAGTTCGGGACCACGCTGGACGAAGCGGTCGATCAGAGTGGCCAGGCGGGTCCGCTCCGCCACGAAGTCCTGCAGGTCCGACACCACGAAGGTCGGGTCCGTGGACGCGTTCCTGCGGAAGGGTTTCTCGCCCAGGACTGCCCGGCGGATGAAGGGGGTGATGAGCCTCCCGATGAGGACCTGCGTCATGGGACGGTCTCCCGTGGCCGCCTCCAGCCCGAGGGCACAGTGGAGCAGCATCTGGGCGGGATCCATCTTGCCCCACCGGCGGGTGGCGTTCGGTTCAAGGTTCGCCAGGCGCCGGGACAGGGCCTCCCGGTCGACGGGGTTGAACAGGGAGTTCATGGTGATTCTCCTAGACCGAAAAGCCGTCTGCCGCTCCGGTGCCCGGACCGCCAGCGGCCGGGCCCTGCCCTGGAGGAAGAAAAAGCTACACAAGCTCGAATCCCTCGTCCCGCAGGAAGTCCCGGGCATCCTCGGGATCGCCAAAACGGGCGATGACCATGTCGCCCTCGTTCACGTCGCCATCCAGGGCGTCCAGGCCATTGCGTTCCCGGATGATGCAGGCTCCGCCGATTTCATCCAGCCCGAACTGCACCAGTTCCCGGAGGGATCCGTGCTCATCCCGCCAAAGCTCCACCAGCAGGTCTGTTCCCATCTTTGCCTCCCTCGGCCATTTACCGCAGAGAAAAGCTAAGTCTTTTCGAAGAAGAGGACCACCATCCCGAAGCCCACCCGGTCGCCATGCTTCAACTCCCTGGGTTCGCCGGGCTGGATGCGCTCGCCTCGGACGAAGGTGCCATTCGCCACGCCGGGTTCCTCGAGCAGGAAATAGCGGCCGTGCTCGCAGAGGATGCGGGCATGGCGCCGGGAGACGCTGAGGTTGTGGTCCTCGTCGGTGAGGTCCATGTCGGGGTGGACCCCCGTGGTGGGGTCAAATCGCCCGATGAGGGATCCGTGGGACAGGATCGGGTGGGATTTGCCGCTGAGGACCGACACGAGGTTGGCCACCGGGACGGAGGGCGCCTTGGAAGCACGGTTGGCGTCCATGCTCTCCACCCGCTCCGAGAGTTCCCGATGCCGCTGGGCCAGCCGCTGCATCATCTTCACGGACACTTCCGGATTCTGGCGGATCATCCGCAGGAAGGTGCCCCGCGTGATGGCAATGAGATCGGTATCCTCGATGGCCATGGCTGTCTGCTGGCGCGGGAGGGATTCCAGCAGACTGCCCTCGCCGAAGAAATCCCCCTTGGAGAGTTCCTCGGCCCAGTCCCCCAGGGGTTCTTCCGAGACGTACATGCGGACCTTGCCCGACAGGATGATGTACATCTGCTGGGCCATCTCCCCCTTGCGGAAAACAATCTCCCCCTCGCGAAAACGCAGCTTGCTTTGATCGATGAAGCTGGGTTCGGCCATGGGGGTCCCGGGGAGGCTCCTAGATTAACCCAGGCCAGGACCCGGTAGGAACTTCACAGACCAGAACATGTTAGGAAGCATCGAGCCATCAGCTCCTCCAGGATTCGCGCTTCGGTGGGCGAGAACCCGTCCCGATGGGGACAATCCAGATCCAGCACGGCCCTCAGGCGCCCCTGGACCGTGACCGGGATCACCAGCTCGCTGCGGGTGGCGTCATCGCAGGCGATATGGCCGGGGAAGGCGTGGACATCCGGAACTTGCTGGGTGAGTCCAGTCCGAGCGCAGGCCCCGCAGACCCCTTTCTCGAAGGGGATGCGAAGGCAGCCCAGGCCCCCCTGATAGGGACCCACCGCCAGCATCCGGTCCCCCACGCGCCGGTAGAACCCGCACCAGTTGGCCTGGGGGAGGGTCTCCCACAGCAGGCAGGCCAGCGTGGCCTGGAGGGCCACCTCGTCGGTTTCCCCTGCCAGCACGGCCTCGACCTGGGGCAGGGCCGCCTGCAACCGGGCCACCCGCTCGGGTTCCGGGAGCAGGGTGCCCCTCGCCACCTTGGCCAGCAGGATGCCCTCGCCCATCACCAACCTCCGTTACGCTTGATGCATGTCCATTCTGCGCTATCTGGCGGCCCCGCTGTCCCCCCTCTATGCTGCCGTGGTGCGCGCGCGCAATCGAAGCTTTGATGCCCACCCCGAGCGGGCTGCGCAGGTGGATGTCCCGGTGGTGTCCATCGGGAACATCAGTACCGGCGGAACGGGCAAGACCCCCCTGACACTGTTCCTGGCGGAAGGCCTGGAGGCTGCTGGCTGGCGGAATGCCGTGCTGTCCCGGGGCTACGGGGGTCGGCGGGAGGTGGACCCCATGAGTGTGGAGGCGGACTCGGATCCCAGGCAGACCGGGGATGAACCCCTGCTCCTGGCTCGGCGCCTGGGGCGGCACCGTGTGGTGGTGGGGCGGAAACGCCACGCGGCGGCGCTGCGGGCCCTGTCCCAGCGGCCGGAGCTCCGGTGCCTCCTGCTGGACGACGGCTTCCAGCACCGGGGCCTCCGCCGCGACCTGGACCTCGTGGTGCTCGATGGGGTGCGGCGCTGGGGCAACGGACGGATGCTGCCCCTGGGCGACCTGCGGGAGCCCCTGGAGAGCCTGGCCCGCGCCCACGCCCTGGTGGTGACGCGCGCAGCCCGGGTGCCGCTCCGCGCCGAGATCGAGGAATGGTGGGCCCTCCACGGCTCCGGCGGCCCCATCTTCTGGGTGGACTTCGAGTTGGGAGGCCTGCGCCGGTTGGGCGCCAACGAATGGGCCTCCCTGCCCCGTCCCGGAGCGGGGCCCGCCTTCGCCTGGTGCGGCCTCGGCAATCCCAAGGCCTTCTACGCGGATCTGCTCCTGGCGGGTCAGCCCTGGGCTGGAACCCACAGCTTCCCCGACCACCGCGGACCCTCGCCTGCCCAGCTTCGGCGACTGCAGTCCCTGGCCAGGGAGGCAGGGGCCGATTGGATGGTCTGCACCGAGAAGGACGCGGTGAAACTGGGCCCTGGACATGCCAGCCTCCTGGAACTGCCGCTCTTCGTGGCGGAGCAGCGGGTGCGCGGCGGTGAACCCCTCCTTGCCTGGGTGAAGGCCCAGCTGGGCTGAGCTTCTGGCCCACCCCAGGGGCTGTGCCTTCCCCCTGTTGGCAGGGGAGGTTATGCTTGCGACCACCAAGCCACTCCAATAGAGCGACTCGATAGGAGACAGCTATGTTCAGACCCACCCTCTACGGCTCCCTGCTGCTGGCGGCCCTCGGGCTCCAGGCCGGAGATACCGTCAAGATCGCCCTCACGGGCCCCTACAGCGGCGGATCCGCACCCATGGGCACCTCCGCCCGGGACGGCGCCAAGCTGGCCATCGCCGAGATCAACGCCGCGGGCGGCATCCAGGTGGGCGGCAGGAAGCTGAAGATCGAGGTCATCGAGCGGGACGACGAGGCTAAGAATGAGCGCGGTGCCCTCATCGCCCAGGAACTGGCCGCCATGGGCGACCTGTCGGGCGTCATCGGCACCGTGAACACCGGCGTCTGCATCGCGGGCGACAAGCACCTGCAGGAGAAGGGCATCACCAAGATCATCTGCCCCGCCGCGGGGTCTGCCTCCATGACCCAGTGGAGCAAGGCGGGCGTGAAGGACAACTCGATCTTCCGCTTCGCCGCCTACGACGGCATCCAGGCGGCCATGGTGGTCGAGGAGGCCATCAACCGACATTTCACCAAGGTGGCAGTGGTCTTCGACTCCACCAACTACGGTGTGTCCGGCCGCGACGACATCCTGGACCAGATCAAGAAGCAGGGCAACAAGCTGACCGTGGTGGCCCAGGAGAAATTCAACATCGGCGACAAGGACATGACCGCCCAGCTGCTGCGGGCCAAGTCCGCGGGCGCGCAGGCCATCCTCATCTGGGCCATCGGTCCCGAGTTGGCGGCCGTGTCCAACGGCGAGGCCAAGATCGGCATGAAGGCGCCCATGATCGGCGGATGGACCCTGTCCATGTCCAACTACATCGACAACGCCGGCAAGAACGGCAACGGAACCCTCATGCCCCAGACCTTCATCGAGGAGCCCATCACCCCCAAGGCAAAGGCCTTCATCGAGGGGTACCACCAGACCTTCAAGGTGGGCCGCATCCCCTCCGCCGTGGCCGCCGCCCAGGGCTACGACGCCGTCTACATCTTCGCCGCCGCCGTGAAGCAGGCGGGCAGTACCGACACCCACAAGATCAAGGAGGCCCTGGAGGACCTGAAGGAGCCCGTGAAGGGCGTCATCGCCACCTGGAACCACCCCTACACCAAGTGGGATCCGGCGGACGTGACCACCCACGAGGCCTTCCGCCGCGAGCAGGTGGTCATGGGTATGGTGAAGGATGGGCGCGTGGTCTTCGGGAACGACGCCGACAAGGCCCGCCTGATCAAGGAGGCCGCCGGCACCACGCCCGCGAAGGCCAAGGCCAAGAAGAAGTAGGTCCAGCGCCCGTCATCCCGGGGGGCTTCGGCCCCCCACTTTTTCTGACCTCTTCCGCGACAGGCCGGGCATGAATGCATCGATCATAGGCCAGATGGCCGTCAGTGGCGCCCTGATGGGGCTGGTCTACGCCCTCATCGCCTACGGCTTCCAGCTCACCTACGCCACCAGCAAGAGCATCAACTTCGGCCAGGGCGAGCTGGTGATGATCTCCGCCTTCTTCAGCCTCACCCTCACCAACCTGGGCCTTCCCTACTGGGCGATGGTCCCCGGCGGCCTGCTCTTCGGCGCCATCATGGGCCTGGTGGTCGAGCGGGCGGGCGTCAGGCTCGCGCTCGAGCAGAAGAGCGAGGGCTGGATCCTGCTCTCGATCATCATCGGCCTCTTCTTCTTCTCGGCCGCCGAGAACATCTGGGGGCGCGACGACCGCCCCTTCCCCACGCCGATCTCGGCGGATCCCATCCACGTGCTGGGCGTGGATGTCACCAGGCTGGAGTTGTCCGTGGCGGTGGGCGTCCTGGGCATTATGGGCCTCATCGAACTCTTCAAGCGCAGTACCCTGTTGGGCAAGGCCTTCGAGGCCGTGTCGGCGGACCGCGACGCGGCGGAGCTCATGGGCATCTCCGCCACCCGCACCGTCATGCTCTCCTACGGTCTGTCCGGCGCGGTGGCGGCCCTGGCGGGCATCCTGGTCTCCCCCATCACCACCGTCGGCCCCACCATGGCCACGGCGCTGATCCTCAAGGCCTTTTCCGTGGCCGTGGTGGCGGGCCTGGACTCGGGTTTCGGCGTGGTGCTCATCGGCATGTTCCTGGGCGCGCTGGAAAGCCTGTCGAGCTTCTACCTGGGCAGCGGCTGGCGCGAAGCGCCGGGCCTCGTCCTGCTGATCCTCGCCCTGGCCGTGCGGCCCACGGGCGTGTTCGGCAAAGCCGTGATTAGGAAAGTCTGAGATGAAGCGCATCCTCCTCCTCCGCGGCGCCGAGCTCATCGTCTTCGCCTGCCTCGCCACCATCCCCCTGCTGGTCGTGAACCCCTACGCCCTGGGCCTGCTCACCCTCCTGGCCATCTACGGCATCCTGCTCATCGGGCTGGACGTCACCGTGGGCTACCTGGGCCAGGTGAACCTGGGCCACGTCGCCTTCCTGGGGCTGGGCGCCTATGCCGCAGGCCTCGCCGTCACCCGGTTCGGCCTGGGCATGGGCCCGGCCCTGGTGGCGGCCATGGGGGTGGGCCTGGTCCTGGGCAGCCTCCTGGCCCTGCCCGCCCTCCGCCTGGAGGGACCCCAGTTCGCCCTGGCCACCCTCAGCTTCGCCGCCCTCAGCACCACGGCCCTCAACGAACTGGAGGGCATCACCGGCGGGGCCCAGGGCCTGAGCCTCTCCCGCCCGCAGATCCTGGGCCATGTACTGACGCCTTCCCTCTTCTACTGGCTCTGCATGGCCCTGCTGGCCGTGGTGTGGATGCTCATGCGCAATCTCCTGGCCTCACAGTGGGGCCGGGCCTTCGAGGCCCTGCGCGACAGCCCCATCGCCACGGATGCCATGGGCGTGGGCACCTACCGGCACAAGGTCGCGGCCTTCGCGCTGGGGTCGAGCCTGGGTGGCCTGGCGGGCGGGCTCTACGCCTTCAATTTCGAGTACCTCCAGCCCCAGAGCTTCACCTACGACCTGATGATCATCCTGCTGCTGGGCGTGGTCCTGGGCGGGCGGAAGAGCCTGTGGGGGGCCTTCGTGGGGGCCTCGGTCATCGTCCTGCTGCCCAACCTGCTCTCGAACCGCCACCTGTTCCAGATCTTCTCCGGCCTCGGCTTCGCCCTGGCCCTGGGGGCGGGTCTGCGCGGTCTCGTGAAGAAGACCACCCGCCCCTTCCAGGCCCTGGCACCCGTGGTGGCCATGGGCATCCTGGTGGTCGGCGGACTGCTGGTGGAGAACACCGAAAACTGGCGCAAGGCCATCTTCGCCCTGATGCTCTTCTCCGTGGTGGTGGGCCTGCCCGAAGGCCTGATGGGCTTCCTCTCCATCTTCCTGGCCAAACTCTTCCGGGTGCCCCACGCCCCCCTGCCCGTGCCCACGGACATCGAGACCCTCCTGCCACCCCATGCCGCCGACGGCTCGCCCCTGCTCGTCCTTGAGGACCTCAAGCGCCACTTCGGCGGGGTAAGGGCCGTGGACGGCCTCTCCTTGACCATCCGCTCGGGGACCATCCATGGCCTCATCGGCCCCAACGGCTCGGGCAAGAGCACGGTGGTGAACGTCATCTCGGGGCTCTACACGCCCAGTTCCGGCCGTATCCTCCTCCGGGGCGCAGTGCTGCCCTCCGGCAGCCTCTACCGGGTGTCGAAGGCCGGCGTGGCGCGGACCTTCCAGAACCTCCAGCTCTTCGGGGAACTCACGGCTCTGGAGAACGTCATGGTGGCCCTGAGGGGCGTCTACCGCAGTCCCCTGCCCCTGGTGCTGCTGGGATTGGCCCGTCCCGAGGAACGCCGGGCCCAGGCCGACGCCCTCTGCCTGCTGGACCGGATCGGCCTGAAGGATCAGGCGCTCACCAAGGCCAAGGACCTCACCTACGGTGCCCAGCGCTTCCTGGAGGTCGCCCGCGCCCTGGCCCGGAAGCCCGACCTGCTCATCCTCGACGAGCCCGCCGCGGGCCTGGCCCACCCGGACGTGGTCCAGCTGATCGAGATCATCCGGCGGGTCCACCGGCGCGGCATCAGCATCCTCCTCATCGAGCACCACATGGACGTCGTCAGCGAGCTGTGCGATGTGGTGACGGTGCTGGACGGCGGCAAGGTCATCGCCGAAGGCACGCCCGACGAGGTCAAGCGCGACCCGAAGGTGGTGGAGGCCTACCTGGGCCAGCCTGCCGGCCCTTCGGAACCCTCCCTTGGCGGCGCTGAGCCGCTGCCTGCTTGAAGGAGACATCCATGTTGCAAGTGGAGGATCTCCATGCGGGCTACGGCGCCAGCGAAGTGCTGACAGGCACCACCCTCTCCGTGAAGAAAGGCACCCTCGTGGCGCTCATCGGCGCCAACGGGGCCGGCAAGACCACGACCATGCGGGCCATCTCCGGCAGCCTCAAACCCGGCCGTGGCCGGGTCGTGCTCGATGGCCAGGAGGTCCAGGGCCTGGACGCCTCGCGCATCGCACGGCTTGGACTGGCCCACGCGCCGGAGGGCCGCAAGGTCTTCGGGCCCCTCTCCGTGGAGGACAACCTCCTGCTCGGCGCCTATTCACGGCTGCCCCGGTTCTTCGGTTTCCGGACCAAGGCCCAGGCGGACCTGAACCGCGTCTACGACCTGTTCCCCCGTCTCAGGGACCGGGCCAGACAGGCCTCCGGGACCCTTTCCGGCGGCGAGCAGCAGATGCTGGCCATCGGCCGCGCCCTCATGGCCCGACCCAAGGTGATGCTGCTGGACGAACCCTCCATGGGACTCGCCCCAGTCATCGTGCAGGAGGTCTTTCGCACCATCCGACGCCTCAAAGAGGAGGGCATCACCCTCCTCCTGGTGGAGCAGTTCGCCAAGAGCGCCCTGGAAGTCGCCGACTACGCCTATGTCATGGAGCACGGCCGCATCGCCGTAGAGGGCACCCCCGACGAGCTCAGCCGCAACGAGCGGGTCATCGCGGCCTACCTGGGCTGAGCCCTCCCGGGCCGGCTTCGGACGCCCCGGCTCGAAATTCGCGCCAGAACGCATGTCGAAACGGTCCGGTGCCGATCCCTAGGGCAACTTCAGGGGGGTCCCCAATGTTCCAGAGGATGGTGGCAATCGGCCTGGTTTCCTGCGTTCCACTCCTGGCAGAGGACCTGGTGCGCTCGTTCCAGGTCGACGTGCACAGCGTGGCTCCGACCTTCGAGGGCCATTTCCAGGGGGTCCAGAACGGAAATCCCCTGGTCGTGGACCTCCAGAACGACTTCGGCATCCAGAAGAGCTCCACCAAGGTGGGCTTCGGCATGGAGTACCAGGGGCCGCGCTTCGCCCTCGAGGTTTCGGCCGAGGAGCAGGACTACCAGGGCCACAACTACATCCAGCGGGACGTGCAGCTCAATGGCGCCACCTTCCACGCCGGGGCCATCGTGGACTCGACCGTCAAGCTCAAGGACTACACCTTCAACTGGACCATCCGCGCGCTGAAGTGGCCCCAGTTCTGGATCGGCATCGATCTCGGTGCACGGGTCTGGGACCTGGACATGACGGCCTCAGCCTATGAGCCGCTCACCACAGCCTATGTCCCTCCCGTCACCGAGAAGGTGCCCCTGCCCATTCCGCAGATCGGCCTGTCCACGGGCTTCGACGCCTTCGACAGACGGGTCGTCGCCAAGGGGTACTTCCACCTGCTGACCTACAAGGGCGCCTCCTACCACCATGCCGGCGCGGACCTCCGCTATTTCCCCCTCCGCTGGCTCGGGGTCCGGGTCTTCACGGATTCGGAAAAATTCAACGTGCCCAATGGCTCCATCAAGGACGACCTCGAACTGCAACTGAATCGACAGGGAACGGGCTTCGGCGTCGTCGCCCGGTTCTAGGCCGGCCCCGACCGGCGACACCAGGGCCCCGGAGCCATGCCGGGGCCCTGGTTCGATTCGGATGGACTACTGGCCCAGGGTGAGCCGGTAGCCGTTGATCGTGACGACGCCGCAGCCCTGCTGGACGCTGGCGTCCGTGATCGAGGTGTCGAAGCGGATCTCTGCGCTGGCCGGGGGAAGGGAAAGGTCCAGGACACCCGCACTCGGGTAGCTGCAGCCAGTGGTCCAGGTCAGCGGGGTTGTCGGGGCGATGGTGGCCGTGAGTGTGCCCCCGGCCGGCTGGGTCTGCTGGAAGGTATAGCTCCCCCAGAATTTCACCGCACTCGAGTTGGACCAGTCCGCCTGGAGATCAGGCGAATAGGTCCAGGTCTTGTTCTTGCTGGCATCGGAGGCGCTCTGGAACGCCACCGCGAACGTCTGGCCGGCTGGGACGGTGATGCCCGCGGTCTTGGCCGAGGCGTTGATGGTGGTCACCTTGGTGCCCGAGTAGTGCCAGGTCCCGGACGCATCCGCGACCGTCAGGTCATAGACCGCGGTGTCGACAAGGGTGCTGGTTCCCGTGGCCGTGATCGTCACGGTGCCTGACATGGTGCCGCCGCTGGCTGACTTGCAGCCGGTGAAGGTGTACTTGAAACTGGAAAGGCCCGTGGGCGTCACCGTGATGCAGCTGCTGCCGGAGGTTCCCGAGGCGAGGCTGTCCGGGCGGATCGTCTCGAGGTCCGTGAAGGTGATGGTCGCCACCCCTGCGGGCGAGACCTTCAGGGAGGCCGGATCCGTGTTTTGCACCGTGACCTGGTCAGTGGACGAGGAACTGCAGGCGACCAGTCCCAGCATGAGGGCCGTGGCCACTTGGGTCCGGATGGACATGGGATCCTCCTTGGGCATCTTGAGTCCTCTATCGAACCGAAGGCCCCCGGGATTTAGAAACCACAGCTAATCGCCCCCCATGGCAAAAAGCCTCCGGAATAGAGGCTGTTCGCTTTGGAGCGGGCGACCAGGATTGAACTGGCGACATTCAGCTTGGGAAGCTGACGTTCTACCACTGAACTACGCCCGCGGGACCTCCAGCTTAGCGCAGTCAGTCACAGGGGGGCTACCCCTTCCCGTGGGTCTTCATCTCCACCAGCCGCTTGGCCTCGCGGCGCAGCAGTTCGGCCACGTTGCGGTCCTTGATGAGCAGCTTCATGTCGCTTTCATACAGCCGCTTGAAGTGGGTCATGGCCACGGGCAGGGGGGTGCGGGGATTCATGACCAGGGCCTTGGTGATGGGGTATTTCTTCATCCACTCGCGGCTGTTGGAGATGATCCGCAGCACTTCCTCGTTCACGGTGCGCATCTGGGCGATATAGGCCACTTCGCCTTCGGTGATCCGGCCGTTCCGGATGACGTTGACCTGGATGAGGCGGTTGGACTCGCGGATGAGGAGCGTTCGCTCCTCCTTGCCGCCCTTGATGGCGAGCATGATCTTCTGGTTGGTGGTGAGCTTCATCACCCGCTGGGTGAGGGTGAGGTTGATCTCCTGGCCCTGGTCATCCACCGGGGGTTTCTGCGCCAGCAGCCGGCGCTCGGCCGCCACCTCCTCGGGCTCGTCCTCGGCTTCGGCCTCCTCCTTCGACTTCTCCTTGGGGAGAGGGAGTTCCGACCAGGCCCGGTCGAGGCGGCCAGCCTCCACCTCGTCGATGATCTCCAGGCGTTGCTGCTTCACTTCCTCTGGGATCAGTCGGAGGACATCGAAGCGGAACTCGTTGACGCGCCGCTTGATGACGTATTCCCCCTCCGGATGCTCCTCCAGGAGGTCCAGGATCCTGGGGCGCTCCATCCACAGCACCTGGTTGTTCAGCACGATCTCGAGCACGGCCCCAGGCAGGCTGGGCACCGAGGCCTCGACAATGGCAGAGGTGAGGGACGGATTCAGGAGCACCGCCTCCAACAGGGCGGGCTCCTTGCGGTGGCAGAGCACCAGCTCCAGGGGGGTCGGCGGCTCGATCGCGTCGGCCAGGACGCCCGACAGGAGCGATTCCGGCATGGTCGCGAAGAAGTCGAGGGCCCGCTTCGTGTAGGGGGTTTCCTTCAGGCCCGCATGGGCCAGGGCGAACAGCAGGTCCCGGGTGGGCACGGGGAGGCCGCCCCCCACCAGGGCCATGACCATGGGCTCAGGCAGCCCGCCCTGGAGAAACCGCTCGACAATGGGGTGCATGCTCATGGCTTGGTTCCGTCCTCGTCATCATCGGGCACCGGTGCCCCTTCGGGCAGTTCTGGAAGCGCGGGCCTGAGCCAATGCCCTTCCTCATCGAACTGGCCGGTCCACGGCTCCCCGACACTCTGGCCGTGGACGATGCGGCGGCCGGCCACCTCCACATTGACCACCCCGGCATTGTCGAGCCGGAGGGTGAAGGGCCCCTTGACCCGTAGGCGCCAGGGCTCCGAGACCCGGAGCGTCCGCACCAGGCGCGGCCCTCCGGCATCTGTCTGGGGTTCAATGTTCACCTCGCAGGTGTCCATGACCCGAAGGCTGACCAGGGTTCCCTGGTCATTCAAGGGGGCCTCGGGCAGGAGCTCGCCAAGGACCGGATAGGGGGAGGCGGAGGGCGCCGGGGGAGGTGGCAGGGTGGGCCTGGTGAGCACCGCCAGGTAGCTTGGCGGCGGCTTGCGGCCCAGGCTGGGGCCTGGCACGACCAGCCAGAGCAGCACCAGGACCGAGACGGCCGTCAGGACCCCCATGACCACCCGCTCGAGCCGTTCCTGCCGGGGATCAGGCGGTTCCAGTTCCTGTACGCCAGGGACGATTTGGAAGGCTCCGGTGTGGTACTCGAGATCCACGTCCAGACGGGCGGCCAGCTGGCGGGCCAGGGGCCTGGGCCGCCCGGGCGGCAGCGCATCCCAGTGGTCCCCCTCGATGGCCTCGAGGTGCCGCAGTGGAAGCTTCAGCTCCCTGGCCAGCTCCTCCAAACGGAGTCCCCTGGCCTCGCGGGCCCGCCGGATCAGCTGACCGACCGATTCTTCCTCAGTCATCCGGCCCACCCCACGGGCAGTTCCTTCAGCAGCCTGGCCAGCTGTTCGCGCCGCTCGCCCCGGTTGAGCCGGCGATCATCCAGGCTGCCCCGGTGGGCCATGGTGTCCGAGAGGGTGCCCTGCAGGTCGTCCGGGGTGACGAAGTCCCGGTCCTGGAGCCAGGCCTCGGCCTGGGCGAGCGCCAGCCAGTGCTTGGCCGCGCGGCTCGAGCAGAACCCCCCGCCGGCGCGGATGCGCTCCACCATCCGTTCGACATAGTCCAGCACCGCTTCGGCAACCTTCACGACGCGTACCGCCTCGCGCGCCTGGCGCCACCCCTCCAGATCCAACACGGGCGAGAGCGTGTCCAGCCGCTCGGCGCCCGCCTCCCCCGTGAGAATGCGCCGTTCCGCCACCCGGTCCGGGTAGCCCAGGTGGATGGTGCAGGAGAAGCGGTCCAGCTGGCTCTCGGGCAGGGGGAACGTCCCGGCGTGGTCCAGCGGGTTCTGGGTGGCGATGACGAAGAAGGGCTCGGGCAGCTTGTGGGTGCTTCGGTCCAGGGTGACCTGCCCCTCCACCATGGCTTCGAGCATGGCGCTCTGGGTCTTGGGGCCGATGCGATTCAGCTCATCCAGGAGCAGCACATGGCAGAACACGGGACCGGGCTGGAAGCGGAAACCCTCCTCCTTCGCATCCCAGAGGTGGACCCCCAGCAGGTCCGAGGGCAGCAGGTCGTTGGTGCCCTGGACGCGCTGGAAGCTGCCGCCGAGGATGCGGGACAGCCCCTTGGCCAGGGTGGTCTTCCCCACGCCCGGGAGATCCTCCAGCAGCACGTGGCCACCGGCCAGCATGGTCGCAAAGGCCCGCCGGACCTGCGCTTCCTTGCCCACCACCACGGACTGGAGCGCGGTGAGCCCGGCCCGGGCCGCCGGGCGGATTCCCTCCAGGCTGCGGGTCGGAGGGACGAGGATGGGTGGGACCTGAGTCATGGGGCCTTCCACGGCTGCCTGCTTTCTCCCTCGACCGCACGCTCCATCGCGGTGCGCTCCCGCTCACCCTTCGGGCTTGCGGAGGTGGAGTCTCTATCTTCAAGAGGAATGCCATGGTCCCGCAAGCGCTGAGCCAGGGTCCGGACGGTCAGGGCCAGGGCCTCCGCAGCCCGGGGCAGATCCCCGGCGGCCTCGGTCAGGGCCTGGCGCAGCAGCTTGGCTTCGGCGGACCGCACCACAACCCTGAGCATGCCGTCCAGGCTGCCGGCCTCGGGCCAGGGCAGACACAGGGGAGCGGCCTGCCCCAACCCCAGATCCGCAAAGGTCCGGATGGCATGGCCCTCCGAAAAGAGGAGGGTCCGGCCGAGGAGCACTTCCAGCTCCCGCACATTGCCTGGCCAGGCGTGTTCCAGCAGCTGCCGCTCGGCACCCCGATCCAGCCAGGGCGCGGGACGGCTCTCCCGCCGGGCGGCCACCTCCAGCAACTGGCGGGTCAGGGCCAGCAGGTCCTCCCGTCGTTCCCGCAGGGGAGGCACCGGCAGTTCCAGGGAACCCAGGCGCTCCGCGAGGACCGGAGGGAGCACCCCCTCGGGGTCGACGCTTCCCATCCAGGCGAGACGGCGGCCGGCGCCACTGTCCATTGCCCTTGCCAGGGGAAGCACGGCGGCCTGTGAGAGGTGTTCCAGCCCTGGGACGAAGAGGCTGCCCCCCTCCAGCAGCTGGAGGGTCCGCGGGTCGGGGCCTTCGGGCCCCAGGGTGGCCGCCGGCAGGCTCAGGTAGGGCGCCGCGGGGTGGCGCAGGACGTGGAGGCGACGGGCACAGCGCTCCCGGCCGGACCCGCGTTCGCCGCGGAACAGGACGGACAGAGGTGAAGCCGCAGCCTGGCGCAGCGCCGCCTCCAGGGCCTGCATGGCCGGGCTGTGGGCGACCCAGGCCTCGGCGGGATCCGGGGGCGGCGCCCCCACCAGCGCCCGGAGACGGTCGAGGAGGGCCAGGAACGTGTCCAGGTCGAAGGGCTTGGGAAGGAAGTCGTCCGCCCCCAGCCGCATGGCCTCGACGATATCGCTGGGTTCTCCGAAGGCGGACATCAGCACCACTCGCAGGCGGGGGTTGAGGCGCCGTGCCCGGCGGATCAGTTCGAGGCCGTTCATGCCAGGCAGGCGGAGGTCCGTGACCAGCACGTGGAAGGACTGGGCCTCCATGGCCCCCAGGGCCTCCTGGGGATCCGCCACGGCCTTCACCTTCCAGACCGTTCCTTCCAGCGCCTGGCTCAGCAGCCGTCGGAAACTGTCCTTGTCCTCGACCAGTAGGAGGTCCATGGGAAGAAACTAGCAGCTATCCAGGCTCAGTCGACCCCGCCGCAGCCTTCGATGAAACGCCGGCTCTGGGCTTCGGCTTGGGCGTCGAATAGCGCCAGGCCCTCCACCAGGCGGAGGCCCGCATTCCGGGCCCAGATCGCGAAGGCCGTGTCCTCCTTGTAGATCCACTCCACAGCCCAGCGGGCGCTGGGCCGGGCCGCCTCCAGCAGGTCCGGGAATGGCACGGGCTCCAGGGCGGACATGCCGAGGCTCGTGGCCTGGACCACGCCCACCGGCCCGAGGGCCGCCACCGCCTCCGCCGTCGAGGGGGATCGCCGCGAAACCTGAAGCACGGCCCGCCCGGCCCCCCCCAGGACCTCGCGGCTGGTGCGGGCCACGCCGCCCTCCCCCAGCAGGAGGACGGGGCCGGGTTCCAGCTCCGAGAGGGCCTGTTCCAGGGCCTCGGCATCAGTGTTGGCTCCCTGCCAGGGCTCGCCGGGCCGCCGCCGCCAGAGGGTGTTGAGGGGACCCACCAGGCCGAGGGCCTCCGGCAGCGAAAGCTTCAGGGGTGCCGTGATGCTCAGGCCCAGGACGCCGAGCGCATCCAGGGCCTCCCCGGCCTCCTCCGCGTCCGCGCAAAGCAGGGGCAGGTAGACCAGGTCCTTCAGGGCGTACTGGAAGCGCGGATTGTGGAAGGCCGGCCCCCGGGAATGCAGGACCGGGTCGCCGATGACCCCGCAGAGGCCGCAGCCTGCGTGGAGCTTGGCGGCGCGCCAGGCCCGGAGGACCGACAGGGGCAGCTGGCCCGGGGCGGCGGGAGGCCCGTCGTCGGGCGCCGCGTAGGTGAAAGCCCCGCCCCAGACCGCCTGGAGGGCCCGGCTGGGGAGGCCCTTGGGGCCCATGAGGAAGGCCGACAGCCGGGTGCCGTGGTCCCGAGCCCAGGCCAGTGCCCCCCGGAGACGGCCGTTGTCGCCCAGTCGCCCGGCCCAGCCCACCCACTTGAAGGCCTCGCCATCGGGCAGCGATGAGAGGCGCGCCTCCAGGTCGAAGACACCCGGTGCCACGTGGATGGACCGCAGCAGCCGCACATGGGTGCGGGCCGCCTGGATGTCGGCGGGGATGGGCAGGTCCCATTCCAGGTCCATCCAGGCGGGCCTGCCCCGGAGCGCCCGGGTCAGGTGCGCCAGGCGCCCCGCCTCGTCCTCGTCCGGCCAGCGCCCGCCCTCGGAGGCCCGGCGGCAGGTCACGAGGCAGCGGCGCTTCAGGGCGTCCACCAGGGCTTCCGGATCCAGCCCCGGGAACAGATCCAGCCGCAGTTCCGGAAGGGCGTCCTCCCCGAGGCCCTTGGCGCAGGCCAGGGCGGCCTCCCACTCGGAGTGGGACAGGGTCACGAGGTGGAACGGCAGAGGGCTCATGGGGCAGATGTCCAGGTGGACCCATTATGCCGCGCTGAGGGCCTGGGCCGGTCCATGGCCGGGGGCAGGTGGCTATCTGGGCCGGATGGCCCCGGGACCCACCACAGGCGGCCTCAGAATGGGCGGCTCATTGCCGTGCACCCCTGGCTCCTGGGCCTCCGACACACGCGCCATGAGCGCTTTGGCGGCCTTGCCCCGAAGTCGGATCAGCCGCCCTCCCCGTCCCAGCCGGAACTGGGTCGGGCTGAGGAAGGCCCACCAGGCCTCCCTGGGTGCCTTCTCCAGCAGCACCTCGGCCCAGGGGATCGAGGCCGGCCCCTTCCAGAACAGGGGCTGGAAGGGGAAGGGCTCCTTCAGGTGCAGGCAGCGCCGCCCGAACTGGATGGACATGGGGCAGTGCCCACGAAAGGCACCGAATTCCACCTGCTGCCAGCCGAGCTTCCGCTCGATGGGATCGTTCGGGTCGGCGGGCCAGTCCCGGTACATGGCATCGATCCCCATCAGGTGGTTCGTGAGCCAGGTGCTTCCCAGGAAGACCACCGGCACGAAGAAGAAGAGGAAGGCCACGGGAGGGTTCCCCGGCTTCGAAAGCAGCACCAGGAGATCCATCAGGGCCTCCCCTTCTTCTTGGCGGCCTGCCAGGCCGCCTCCATCTGCTCGAGGTCACGGTGAGCCCACCCGCCGGCGGCGCGGGCATCGTCCTCGACGGCGGCAAAGCGGCTCTTGAAGCGGATCATCTGGCGCCGCAGTGCGGCGTCCGGATCCACGTCCTTCTTGCGGGCCCACTGCATGAGGCTGAACAGCACGTCCCCGAACTCTTCCTCCACGCGGACCGGATCGGATTCGGCCTGCAGTTCGGCCACCTCCTCCTTCACCTTGTCGAGGACCCCCTCCAGGTCGGGCCATTCGAAGCCCACCTTGGCACAGCGGCGGCCGATCTCCAGGGCCTCGTCCATGGGGGACAGCGTGGGCGGAATGCCCTCCAGCAGCCGCGGTTCACGCTCGGGCCCGAGGCCCTTCTCGTCGCGCTTGATGGCCGCCCAGTTGCGGAGCACGTCGCCCGCGCCCTCGACGGCCACCTCGCCGAACACGTGGGGATGGCGGCGCACCAGCTTTTCCACGACCGTCCTCTCGACCTCGTGGAGATCCCATGCCCCGCGGTCCGCCGCCAGCTGGGCGTGGAAGGCCACCTGCAGCCAGAGGTCGCCCAGCTCTTCACAGAGGTGGGCCTCCGTGGTCGCATCGCCTGGATGGTGGGCCGCCAGCGCTTCGAGCACCTCGGCCGCCTCCTCGCGCAGGTAGCGGGCCAGAGTCTGGTGATCCTGCTTCAGGTCCCAGGGACAGCCTGTCTCCGGATTCCGGAGCGTGGACATCACGGCGCGGAGGGTGGTGGGTTCCATGCCTTGAGGGTACCCGAACCAAGGTCAGTTCCTCAGGAAGGCAGCGCCTCCAGGATCGCCTTCGCGAAATCAGCAAGGGAGGGATCCCGGGCACCCATGACGAGGATCAGGTCGCCCGCCTTCGCTTCGGCCACCAGGCGACCGGCCAGCCACTCCCGCGAGGGCGCGAACGCGGCGGCCACGCCCCGGGCGGCGATGTCCCGGACCACCTCCCCACTGCTGATATCCCGGGTGGCGGTGCCCCCGGCGTAGAAGACCTCCAGGAACCAGAGGCGGTCCCGGGGCGCCAGTTCCGCGGCGAAGGCCTCCACGAAATCCCCCCGGAGGAACCGGAGGGGGCCGAACCCGTGGGGCTGGAAAACCGCCAGGATGCGTCCGCCCCCGGCCTGCACCCGGAGATGCGCTGCGCGGATGGAGGCCGCCACCTTGGCAGGGTTGTGGCCGAAGTCATCCACCACGGTCACCCCGCCCCGGGTGCCCAGCACCTGGAAGCGCCGCGCCACGCCCCGGAAGGCCCCCAGGGGGCCCACCATGGCCGCCAGGGGCACACCGAGGGCTTCGCAGGCGGCCATCGCCGCCAGGGCATTCTCCACGTTGTGCTGGCCCGGCACCGGAAGCCGGCAGGGCAGGCCCCGCACCAGGAAAGAGGACCCCTCCGGTCCAAGGTCCAGGCTCTCGGCACGGAGATCCACCCCCTCGCCAACTCCGAAGACCGCCGCGCCCGGGGCGAATTCACGCAGGTTCCCGGCCTCGCCCACGACAGCCCTCTCCCGCACCTGGTCCCGAAAGGCACGGAACATCTCGGCCACGGCGTCCATCTCCTTGTGGTCCCGCTGCAGGTTCAGCAGCACACCCACGGCCGGGTGGTAGCGAACGACAGAGCCGTCGCTCTCGTCGGCCTCCACCACCAGCAGGTCCGAGGCCCCCGCCCAGGCATTGCCCCAGAGCCCCTCCCGCTGCAGGGACACCAACTCCCCGCCCGTGATGACCGAGGGATCCAGCCCCGCGCCCCGCAGGATTTCGAAAGCCATGGCCACGGTGGTGGACTTGCCGCTGGTACCGGTCACTGCCAGGGTGCGGTACCGCGCCACGAGATGGGCCAGCAGGTCCGAGCGGTGCAGCACCGGCAGGCCCAGGCGCCGGGCCGCCGCCACATCGGGCACCTCCTCTTCCACGGCCGTGGACACGATGAGGGCCGAGCAGTCGCCTTCCAAACCTACGCCATCCTGGGGATGGATCACCACGCCCAGGGCTTCCAGCTGGGCCCTGGCCCCGGGCCGCTGGCCCCGGTCGAAGCTGCGGTCACTGCCGCTGGCCCGGCCCCCTTTCATCACCACGAATTGGGCCAGGGCGCTCATGCCGCTGCCCGCGACCCCCGCGAAGTGAAGCCGCCCGAGGCCCAGGCCATCGCCGGACAGCTCTTCGGCGAGGAGCACGGGATCGCCGGACGAGACGCGCTCGAACAGGGCGGCCACGTCCGCATTGGAGAGGCGCACACAACCATGGGAGACGGGCTGACCGAGCTGCAGCTCCTGGTTGGTGCCGTGAAGGTAGATGAACCGTTCCCGGGAATCCCGCCCGGGTCCCCGGTTCCAGCCATCCTCGAGCCCATCCAGGGTCAGCACCCGGGTGAGGATCAGGTCGTCCTCCCGCGGCTCGCCTCGCCACACCTCCCCCGTGGCCACGCGGCTGCGGAAGACGGTCCCAGGTTCCGCCCCGGCCCCGATGCACGCGTGAATGCGGTGCCAACCCGTGGGGGTGCGATGGGAATTCTCCTCGCAACCCAGGCCGTTCTTCGCAGTGGAGACGCTGGCCTCGAACACCAGGCTCCCGTCCTCCAGCAGACCCAGCCGCTGGCGGGCAGTGTCCACCACGAGGACCCGCTCCCGGGAGTCCAGGGCGGGGGCGCCGATGCGACCGCGGTTCGCCTGGAGCAGGGCGCGGTAACGGGCGGCGAGGACGGGATCAAGCATCAGGAGGCTCCGGTGTCACAATGAATGTTCCCATCAAGATCCTCATCAAGGAGCCCATGAAGAACCAGCCCTTTCCCAAGCGCCTGTCCTACAGCCTGCAGGGGATCCGCACGGCCTGGAGGCTGGAGGCCAGTTTCCGATTCCAGAGCATGATGGCCCTGGCGGTGGTGGGCCTGCTCCTCGGCCTGCGGCCCGCAGCCATCTGGTGGGCCCTGCTGCTGCTGAACTGCGGCCTGGTGCTGGCGGCCGAGCTCTTCAACACAGCCCTGGAACACGCCCTCGACCACCTGCACCCGGAACTCCACCCAGCCATCAAGGTGTCCAAGGACTGCGCCGCCGGGGCCGTGCTCGTCTTCAGCTTCAGCGCCGTATTGACCTTCCTCGCCTTCCTCTGGTCGATGCTGGTCAAGAGCTCCTAACCAGACCCCGCGGCCTTGTCGGGTTTTGTGATGAGCTCTAAAACTTCATGGCCACGCTGAGCCCGTAGCCTCCGGGCTGGAAGGTGGGCGCGACGGACACGGAGAGCTTGGAGTGGGCATCGGCGCGCAGGGTCTGATTGTAGGCGACCACGGTCTTGCCGACGAAGGTTCCGATGAGCCCACCTGCCACCACGTCGGACAGGAAGTGCTGGCGCTGCTCCATGCGGGCCACCCCCACCAGCCCCGCGAGTCCGTAGGATACGCAGGATACCCAGGGCTGATCCGCGTGTTCGGCGATGACCGAGGCCAGGGCGAAGGCCTGGGTGGTGTGGCCTGAGGGGAAGGACTCTCCCCCATTCAGGGGATGGAAATCGTGCGTACCCAGGTCCTTGGAAGGCCTGGACCGGCCCACCACCACCTTCAGCGGAATGGTGAGCAGGAGCTGGGCCAGCCCCATGGTCACCATGGTGTCGATGCCCGTGGCCCGCACTTCGGGATCCTTGAAGGCGACACCGGCCACATAGGTGCCCACCGCGATCGCCACGCTGGGCGTGCTGCCCAGGTTTTGCACGGCCTTGGCATCGCGGTCCCAGGAGGCGCTGGCGTGCCTGGCCATGAACTGGGCCATGGAGTGGTCCAGCAGCAGGCCTGAGCCCAGCACCGCGGCCGCGCCCAGGCCGGCAGTCGTCCAGTCCGAGCGGTCCCAGCGCGCGGGGGCGGTGACGGCATGCTCGGTATCGTCCAGCAGCAGCCGGGGCAGGTGCCCGAACCGGTCCGGATCGGAGGGTGAATCCATGGACGCCCTTTCAGCCGGCTGTGGGGCCTTGCCCGAACCGCCTGGATCAGGGGCTCCGGCAAACAGGCAGCCAGCGGACAGGAAGAGAGAGACAAGGCTGTGGGTGCGCATGAAGGGGGTCATCTCCGGGAAGCAGAATGAAGGTCTGGCGGTCCAACAGGGACCTGGCTCAAGTCACCTTAGCGGGCCTGTCCGCGAATCCGCGCCTGTATTAACAGGAATTTCTGCCGCCCCGGCGATGCGCCCGGCCAGGGCGCTGGCTGCGACCGTGGCGGGACTGGCCAGCCACATCTGGCCCGGGCCGCTGCGGCCTGGGAAGTTCCGGTTGATGGCACTGATGGTCACCTGGTCCGGGTGGGTGGAGACCCCCGGACCCGCGTTGATGCAGGCCCCGCAGGAGCTGCCCAGCACCACCGCACCCACGGCCTCGAAGGCCGCCAGCCAGCCCTGTTCCACCGCATGGCGGCGCACGTCCTCGCTGCCACACTGCACGAAGAACTGCACCCCCGCCGGGACGCTCCGGCCCTCCCGAACCGCCCCTTGCACCACCTCGAAGGCCCGGCGCAGGTCCTCCCGCTTGCCGCCGGTGCAGCTGCCCAGGTAGGCGATGTGGATGGGAACGATCCGACCCAGGTCCGCCAGGGCCATGCCGTTGCCGGGGTCGCCCGGGCGGGCCAGCATGGGCCCGAGGGCCCCGCAGTCCACCTCCAGGGTGTGCGCGTAGTCCGCGCCCTCATCCCCGCGCATCCAGGACTCCAGGACCAGATCCGCATGCCGGCGTTCCTTCACGAACCGGACCGTCTCCTCGTCCGGGGCGATGAGCCCCGTGAAGCCCCCGATCTCCGCCGCCATGTTCGTGAGGGTGGCGCGTTCGTCCGTGTCGAGGTCCCGCAGGCCCTCACCCATGTACTCGATGACATGGCCGATGGCGCCGCCCTCGCGGATGAGGGGCCGGGCCAGCAAGTGCAGGACGAGATCCTTGGCGGACACGCCCGCCCGCAGCCGTCCCCGCAGCAGCACCCGCAGCGTGGGTGGCACGGTCACGCGCACGTCGCCCGTGACCCAGGCACAGGCGATGTCCGTGGTGCCCACGCCGAAGGCCAGACAGCCCAGGGCCCCCGCATGGCTCGTGTGGGAGTCCGTGCCCACCACCACCTGGCCCGGCAGGGCGTAGCGTTCAGTCATGAGCGCATGGCAGATGCCCTCGCTGCCGCTGCCATCGGACAACTCGCCGTGGAGCCGGATCCCGTGTTTCCGGCAGAAGGCTTCCTGGGCCGGTTTCAGGGCCTCGGCTACGCCCAGCAGGCCCATGGCCCGGTGTCCGGCTTGCATGCTGTGGTGGAGGAAGGTGAGGTGATCCCGGAAGGCCAGGATGGAGGCAGGGTCGCGGAGTTGCACGTCAGGTCCCAGGGCCTTCTCCAGGAAGCTCGCGGCCATGGGTGTCACGTACTCGTGGCTGAAGCGCCAGTCTGCCTGCACGAAGAGCCCGTCGCCGGGGCGCACCGCCGGCAGTCCCACCTGCCCCGCCGCCGCATCGACGACCGCATGGCGTGCCAGCAGCTTTTCTGCATAGGTCATGGGCCGCGGCCGGTGGGGCGGCCGCGGCGGTGCCGTGTCGCCGCGGAGCCGAGCGGCGTTGTATGCGAAGAGCCCGCCGCGGCGCACGATCTCGCCGGTGATCGGATCCAGGCCTGCCGTGAATTCGGCCAGGGGAATGGCCTCGCCCCGCCGGATCCGGGGGATCAGGCCGAAGTCGGTGCTCGTGAGCAGCCCCAGGTTCTGGGCGTTCTGCCGGTAGATGCGCTCGAAGCTTTCAGCCACCACCAGGCGGATGCCCGCAGTCTGCTCCGCGTAGGGGCTGGCCTCCCGGCTGCTGCCCTTGCCGCGGCGCCGGCCTGCCACGCTGACGGAAAATCCGCCCCGTCGGACCGCACCTTCCTGGACCGGGAAGGCCTCGCCGCACTTCAACCCGAGGTAGGGGAAGTCGCCCAGCTTTTCATCAAAGTAGTAGCAGATTTGGGCGGGCGTGATCTCATCCGTGCTGATCTGATCCCGCAGGGGACCGGTGTCGGAAGAGTCCAGGTCTTCTCCGTCCAGCTGGCGGAGGATCCGGGCCGGATCCTCCGTAAGGAAAAGCACTCGGCCTTCGAAGCGGACAGGGTCGGACAACATCCGTCCAGAGTACCGGCATTGCCCCTACGCACGAAGGCCCCCGAGCCGGGGGCCTTCGTGCGGCTCGGGGAGGAAGGGTCAGTCCTTCTCCTCCTCAGCCTTGAGCTTGGCTTCCTGCTCGTCCAGGTGCTTCATGAGCCGTTCGGCCAGTTCCTCGTCCTCGAGGGGAGTGAACATCTCGTCCTTCACTTCGAAAATCTCGAGGCTCAGGCCCTCCTCGGGGTCCGCCGTGCCCTCCTCCTGGGCCTGCAATTCCGCCAGGGGCGCCAGGATGGCGAAGCTGCGGCCTTCAAACTCAAGCTCCTCCAGGATGGCAAATTCTTCCTTCTCGCCATTTTCATCTTCGAGTTCGACGACTTCGATCTCGAAGGAATCATCGTGATCGTGGTTGCAGTCCGGTCCGTGTTCGTGACCTTCGTGAGCCATGGGCTTCTCCTTGCGCAAGGGTTCAGAATACGTCCGAATCCCTGCCTAGCCAAGGGAAGATTGCCGCGGTTCGCCTAGAGCAGGCGGGCCTCGCCGGCTCCCGTCACGATGGCCGTGAGCGGCTTCCTGCCACCCGGGGTCTCCAGCCTTATCCTGTCCCCCAGCCCGGCCCGACTGAGGGCGGTGGTGTCGAGGCTGATGGTCAGGGCCTCGCGGGTCATGGTCAGGCGGACCTTGTCCCCCGGCTGCACCAGGGGGATGGCCTCCAAGTCGCCACGGGTCAGTATCTTTCCCGAAGCCACCGCGCGCATGAGCCGCTGGCCTTCGGGGATGGACGTGAGAAAACCCGGCGGAGGCACCCCCGTGAAGGGACTGGGTTCCACCTTGTCCGCCGTCAGCACCGTCTGGCGGACCAGGCCGCCCCTGGCGCGGAGCACCGTGCCCACCCAGCTGCCGTCCAGGTCCACCCGGGTCATGCCCACGCTCTCGCCATTCACCTTGATGGTCAGCACCACGAAGAAGCGCCCCAGGGGCTCCATCTTGCTCAGGTGGGAGGCCTCAAAGCTGAGGATGCCGGGGAGGGTCCGGGGCACCCTCGGCGGCTGGGCCAGCTTGATCGCGTATTCGCCACCGAGTTTCGACGCCTCCGAATTGGCGAAGGCCAGGGCGACATCGGCCATGCGCTCGGCAGCAAAGCCCGGGGTCTGGGCCGCCTCGATGAGGCGCTCCCCGCCGGTCCTCTCTTCTCCGGCCAGGTCTGCCGGAGGAGCGGCGGGCGGGCGTACAGCCGGAGCGGCCGGGGCCTGGGCCACGAGGGCCGCAGGAACGAGGAGCAGGGCGAAGGCTCGCATGTCACGACCGCTTGAGGTTGTTCACGAGGCTGAGCATGGTGTCCACGGTCTGGATGGTCTTGGAGTTGGCCTCGTAGGCCCGCTGGCCGATGATCATGTTCACCATTTCGGTGGCCACATCCACGTTGGAGACTTCGAGGGAACCCTGGGCGATGGTGCCCAGACCGTTGGTCCCGGGCACCCCATCGATGGCGTCGCCACTGGCCAGGGTGGGCTGCAGCAGGTTGTTGCCCAACTGATTCAGGCCCGTGGGATTGACGAAGTGGGAGAGGGTGATCTGTCCCACCGTGGTGGGCTGAGTCTGTCCCGACTGGGTGACGCTCACGGTGCCGTCCTGGGCGATGGTCACACTTAGGGTGTCCTGGGGAATGGTGATCTGCGGATCCAGCAGGGCCCCCGTGGCACTGACCAGGGCGCCATTCTGGTCCGGCGTGAAGCTGCCATCCCGGGTATAGGCCAGAGTGCCGTCCGCCTGGGTGACCTTGAAGAAGCCGTCGCCCTGGATGGCCATGTCGAACTGGTTGCCAGTCTGGTTCAGGTTGCCCGTGCTGTACTGGTGCTGGAGGCTCTGCAGGCGGGCGCCGTGGCCAATCTGGATGCCCGAGGGAATGGTGGTCGTGCTGCTGGAGCTCGTTCCCGCCAGGTTGACGGTCTGGTAGAGCAGGTCCTGGAACTGCGCCCGGGCCGACTTGTAGCCCGTGGTGTTCACGTTCGCCAGGTTGTTGGAGATGGTGTCCATGTTCATCTGCTGGACATTCATGCCCGCAGCCGCTGACCACAATGCTCGCATCATAAAAACCTCCGGATGAATTCACTGAAAACTAGGAGCTGATTACCCAGGACGGAGCCGGCCGGTCAGCTGGTTCCCGCCACGGTCGTGATGGACCGCTCATCGAGATCGTTGGTGAGCGTTGAGGCCACCTTCATGCTCATTTCGTAGAGCCGGTTCAGGCGGATCATCTCGATCATGGTCGAGGCCGAATCCACCGAACTCTCCTCCAGGTGGCCCTGGGCGACGGTGGCATTGACCGGGGCCTCGTTCGCCCCCGTGCTATCGAACCGCAGGGCGCCCATGCGCTTCAGGGCACCGGGCTTCTCGAAGGCCTTCAGGTCCAGCTGGCCGAGGGTCTGATTTGCCTGCTGGACCGTGCCATCGGCCGAGATGGCGATGTTCCCGTTCTTGGGGTCCACGGTGATGGGCTGGCCATTTTTGCCGAGTACCGGGCTGCCATCCATGGCCTCCAGCTGTCCGTTCAGTCCCAGTTGGAGCCGGCCGTCCCGGGTGACCCGGGTCCCGGCGGCGGTCTGGACGGACAGGAAGGCATTGCCCTGGATGGCCACATCCAGGGACCGGCCCGTGGCCTTCAGAGAACCCTGCTCGGTCACCACCCCGGTCTCAGCGAACACCACGCCATCGTTCAGGTAGCCGCTCAGGGGAAGCTGCCGGCCGCTGCCTGCGGCCTTGTTGAACACGGCGAAGAAGGGCTGGTCGGGCTTGTAGCCCACGGTGGAGGCGTTCGCCAGGTTGTTCGCCACCACATCCAGCTCGAAGGATCGAGCCTTCAGGCTGCCGGCGGCGACATAGTATCCAGGATCCATTGGGCACCTCTCGCCCAGCCAGCGGCTGGGACAGGGGGATTACCGCCAAAGGGATGCCAAAAACAAACTGGCCTCCCGAAGGAGGCCAGTTCTAGGTTGAACGGTAGGTCAGATCTTGGTGACGTTGGTCGCCTGGGGGCCCTTCTGGCCCTGTCCCACGTTGAAGCTGACGCGCTGATTCTCGTCCAGGGTCCGGAAACCCGTGGTCTCGATCGCGGAATGATGAACGAAAAGATCGGCACCGCCCTCATCGGGGGTGATGAATCCGAAACCCTTTTCGGCGTTGAACCACTTGACTGTGCCTTGAGCCATGATGACTTCCTGCTTTCTTCGTCCTGGATATGAATGCGATGTCCCTTCCAGGCGAGGCAGCAGCGCTTTTTTCTGCCCGTACAACAGACGGGCAACTGCCAGTGTAGGATCTTTCTGCTCCCGGAATTCAAAAAATCGATGAAATCTACAAATAATGCTCCCGGCCTCGGGGGGAGGGCTCCGTCGGGGGGGTCCACTGGAAAGGCTGCCTCTGCAACAGCAGCCTGACGGCCCCCAGAACCCTTGCCTGTTGGGACGCCGTCGTCACCGATAGGTAGAGCTCCAGGAAATTCGGGTGGGAGAGGCCGCTTTCGATGAAGCAATGGCGCTTGGCCTTCAACAGGCTGTCCAGGATCTCGGTGCGCTCCCGATCCGTAAAGGTTCGCCCCAGGTGCCTCTCCAGATTCAACCCGTCGAGCAGGGACTGCCGCTCGAGGAGACCGTCCAGGGTGGCCAGCAGCCAGACGAAATCTTCAACGGCCTCCCCCCGCTCCAGGACCGTCATGTCCTTAAAGAGCCGTAGCCCCTCTAGGTGGTCCAGCCGCGCATGTTGTGCCTCCTCCATCCAGTGGCAGCGGAAGACTTCCCGGGTCAGGGGATCCAATCCGTCGGACGGGTTCATGGAGCTGACGTAGTGCTGCTGGGTGAACCATTCGATGGCCGCCGTCAGCAGTAGCACGGCGCCCTTGCTCCTGCTCAGTACAGCCTGCGCAACCTCGTTCTGTCCATCAGCCCGCTGTAAGGGGAACCCGAGCCTTGCATCGATGCGTCGGCCGACCTCGCGAAAGAGGTGCATGTGCTTGACTTCTTCCGAGGCGAAGTTGGCCAGGGCCTCAAAGGCCTGGCTGTCCGACCCATCAGAATCCAGAGCCAGATCCACCATCAAGGGGGCGATGAAGGTCTCCAGGAAACCGACCAGGTGGACGTAGGCCCCCATCTCCACATGGGTCAGTTTCTGCTTCTCCTCGGGATTCAGGCAGAAGATGTCACCGCTGCCCGAGAGGTCCGCGGGAAGCCAGGGGCGATTCAGATCAAAGTCCACCTTCCCCAGAACATCCTTGATCTTCCAGTTGACCTTGTAGGCCTGCTCGATGCATCCGCCATAGGAATAGGTGGCCATGCCATCACCTCCGCACCGGTAATCCCAGGGCCTGGAATCGGAACCCGAATATGAGTCTCAATTCATGCTTCGTCAATTCTCAAACCACCCTGGAAAGCCCTAAAGCCAGGCTCAGAGGTAGGACCGCACACCCACGAAGGTAGCCTTGTAATAGGGATCCGACAGGTCATCTTGGCGGATGCGTTGCCCGGAGCGGGGGGCGTGGATGAACCTCCCCTGCCCTAGGTATAGTCCGACGTGAGTCACCGGGCCTCCTCCTCTGGCGGAGAAGAAGAGCAGGTCCCCGGCCCGGGCCCCGTCCAGACCCACGGGACTGCCCGCCTCGAACTGGTCCCGGGAAGAGCGGGGCAACCGCAACCCGTTCAGCCGGTAGACCGCCCCCGTGAGTCCACTGCAATCGAACCCCCGCTCCGTCGTGCCTCCAAAGAGGTACGGAACGCCCAGGTAGCCCTTGGCAGTATCCACCAGGCTGGCCCGAAGCCCCCGTTCCTCCGAGGGATGGGGACGGGACCGCCCCGAGGCCCCCGGTGCGGTCCCATCCGGCGCCACGACCCAGAAGGCTTCGATGAGGCCCGCCCCTTTCAGGGCCTCCCCGCGCTCGCGAGCCTTTTCCTTCGTGGCGAAATCACCGAAGCGCACCCGGTAGAAGCCGTCCCCCGAGGCGTAGTAGGTCGCCTCCAGCCCATGGGCCTGGAGGGATACGGACACCCGGGCGGCATTCTCCGCCTTCGAAAAAGCCCCCGCCTGCAGCGTATAGCCCAGGCGCGGAAGGGCATTGGCCCGCGAGGGCTTCAGAGCCTGAGGTTCCGGCACCGGGTGCGGGGTGCGGGTGCAGGCCCCTGCCAGCAGCAGCACTGCCGCCAGGGAGGGAACCAACCTCCGGCGCCGGGTCATGGTCTTCCAGGATTCATGCAGAGATCCTAGTGTGCTGGCCCCGTATTGGCAGGATCAATGTTGGGAAGGGGGTGGCCGTTTTCTCCGCGATCGCGCGGAAAAGGCGAGCGATCCGGCGGAGGGAACCTATTTTTGACCTGTTAGTCATCGTTATGGGTCGCGCTCATGCCCAGGGGAAAGCTGATCCTCGCCCTCGATGTCGGGTCAGTCTCGGTCTCCATGGTGCTCATGGATCGGGACGGCCAGATCCTCAACCGCGGCTATGGTCCCCACTTCGGCAACATCGCCGAAGGCGTCCTCGGCATGCTGGCAACCCTGGAGGTACCCAGGATCGGGTGGGTGGCCACCACAACGTCCACGCCACCACGCTTCCGATCGAGCAGCCGCTTCGATGACCGCCTGGCCCTCATGGCCGCCGCCAAGCATCTGCATCCGGACCTGGGCGCCATCCTCAACATCGGCGGCGAGCGCTTCGGGCTCATTACCTTCGACGGGAACCACGAATACCGAGATGCCCACGGGAACAGCTCCTGCGCTGCGGGCACCGGGAGTTTCCTGGATGAACAGGCCGAGAACCTGGGCCTTCCGGGCAGCGCGGCGCTCGGCGCGGCCGCGGAGCGCTCGGACCGGCCGCCTCCCAAGATCGCCTCGCGCTGTGCCGTGTTCGCCAAGACGGACGTGGCCCACGCCCAGCAGCAGGGCTTTTCCCGGGAGTCCATCTGCGACGGGCTCTGCCTGGGGCTGGCGACCACGGTGGTCGATGCGCTGTTCTCCGGCGCCGCAGTGCGCACGCCCATCGTGCTCACCGGGGGCGTGGCCCAGAACGCCGCGGTGGTGCGACACCTGAAGGCCCTGATCGGCAGCGACCTGGTGGTGGATTCCTGGGCGCACCTCTACGGTGCCCAAGGCGCCGCCCTGCTCCTCCAGGCCCAGCTCCGGGACGCCGGCGATGAGGCCACGTCTGCCCCGGAGCCCCTTGACCTCGAGAGGCCCGAGGAACTCCTCCTGGAGAACCATGACGGACGGGCCTACGCCCATGGTCCGCTCGACCTCGACCTTTCGGACTATCCGGATTTCCGGGGTGTGGAGCGACTCCTGTTCGAACCCCGCGTGGTCCGGGAGGCCGTGCCGGTCGAAGTGGACATCTATCGCCCGGTTCCCCTGGGGACGAAGCACAGGATGTCCCTTGGACTCGATATCGGCTCCACCAGCACAAAAGCGGTGCTGCTGGACGAGTCCCGCGAAGTGGTGGCCGGTTTCTACACGCGCACCACCGGCCGGCCGCTCATCGCAACCCAGGCCCTTTTCGAGGCCATCCAGGACTGGGGGGACAGACTCGCGCTGGACCTTGCCTTCACCGGCGTGGGTACGACGGGGGCCGGTCGCAAGTTCATCGCCGCCATCATCGGTGCGGATCTGGTGATCGACGAGATCACAGCCCACGCCCGGGCCGCCTATGAGCTGGATCCGGAGGTCGACACCATCATCGAGATCGGCGGCCAGGACGCGAAGTTCACGACTCTCAAGGACGGCATGGTGACTTCCGCGGTCATGAACACCGTCTGCGCTGCAGGCACCGGTACCTTCATCGAGGAACAGGCCCGAAGGCTGCACACGCCCCTCGCCGACATTGCAGGGAAGGTGGGCTCCGTGCGCTCTCCCAGTTCCAGCGACCGCTGCACGGTCTTCATGCAACGGGACATCAACCACCTGATCGCCAGCGGCTACAGCGTGCCCGAGACGCTGGCGGCGGTCCTGCATGCGGTGCGGGAGAACTACCTGCGGAAGGTAGCCCAGGAGGGGAGCATCGGCCAGCACATCTGCTTCCAGGGCGCCACCGCCAAGAACCGGGCCCTGGTCGCGGCCTTCGCCCAGAAACTCGGCAGGCCCATCCGGGTGTCCCGGTACTGCCACCTGACCGGGGCCCTGGGGGTGGCCCTGATGCTCGCCGAGGCGCCACCGGCGGATTCGAAGTTCAAGGGGCTCGGGCTCTTCCGGACCGACATCCCCCTCACCCAGGAGACCTGTGACCTGTGCGCGAACGCCTGCCGGATCCTGGTGGCGGAGGTCGCCGGCGACAAGGCGGCCTACGGGTTCCTCTGCGGCCGGGACTATGGCGTGGACCACTATATCTCCAAGAACACCTCCGGCTTCGACCTCCTGAAGGCTCGAAGGAGGGTCCTGCGTCCCACGGACATCGCCGCTGAGCGCAGGCACGTCACCATGGGGCTCCTGTCTGGCCTGCAGTTCTTCGAGGACGCGGACCTCTGGCAGACCTTCTTTGCCGAACTCGGGGTTCCGACTCTGACCGTTCCCGGGCGCAAGGAACTCATCGCAGCTGGCAAGAAGGCTGAGCGGGCCGAGTTCTGCGCCCCCATGGCCGTCCTGCATGCCCAGGCCGAGGAACTGGGCCGGAGGGCCGACCACCTGTTCGTGCCCATGAACCTCGAATCTCCCGAGCGGCAGGGAGACCTGCGCCGCCAGTACTGCTACTACTCCCAGTACGCCGTGACCCTCATCGCGGGCCTGGGCAACGGCGAACTCCGGAAGAAATGCCTGATGCCCGTGATCACCCAAGGCCTCACGACGCTGCAGACTCGGCTCAACCTGCTGTTGGCCCTGAAACCGGTTCTCGGAGAGGAACTGGGCTTCTCGGAGGTCTCCGCAGCCTATGGCAAGGCCGTCGAAGTGCATGCCGCCTGGCGGGGTGACCTGAAGAAGGTCTTCGCCAAAGAGACTGCGGGTATCGAAGACCCGGTCGTGGTGCTGATCGGCCGGCCCTATGTCGTGCTCTCCCCGGCCATGAACAAGGGGATCCCGGACCTATTCGCGGCCCTCGGCGTGAAGACCTTCTTCCAGGACATGCTCACCTACGTCGAGAAGGACGTCGAGCCCATCGCCGACCTCCTGAAGGCACTGCACTGGCACTACGCCGCGAAGGTCCTGGAAGCCGCCCAGGTGGTGGCCGGGACGCCCGGGCTGTACCCGGTCTTCGTCACATCCTTCAAGTGCGCCCCCGATTCCTGCATCCTCGACTACTTCAAGCGGATCTGCGAAGGGCACCACAAGCCCTATCTCGTGCTGCAACTGGATGACCATGAATCCGCGGTGGGCTACGAGACCCGCATCGAGGCGGCGGTGCGCGCCTTCCGTAATCACCGGGGGACCGCCGAATCCGCCCCTGAGATCGCCCCGCTCACGCAGCCTGTGGTGTCCCCACTGGCGAGGGACCTTGAGGGCAAGGTACTCCTGTTCCCCTCCTGGGACCGCCTGACCTGCCAACTGCTCGTCGCCAACCTCGCCAATGCGGGCATCGATGTGAGGCTCATGCGCGAAGATGGCGATACCGTCGCGCGGTCCTTGAATCGCAATGGGGGCCAGTGCATCCCCCTGAACATCATCGCGCAGACCTTTGTCGACCACGTTCACCGCTGGGACCTGGACCCGGAAAGGACCCTGCTCTGGATCCCGGGTTCGACCGTCGCGTGCCACATCGGGATGTACCCCCAGGCGATCCAGAGCGCCGTGGCCAGCTACGGGGGCGGGTTCGAAAAGGCCCGGGTCTACTCCGGTGACCTCACGCTCATCGACATCTCCCTCCGGGCCGCGCTCAACAGCTATTTCTGCCACATGTTCGGTGGCATGCTGCGGCGGCTGGCATGCAGGGTCAGGCCCTATGAAGGGGTGCCAGGAATGACGGACCGGGTCATGGAGGAGGGCCTGATCCTGTTCGAGTACGCCTTCCTACACGACCTTCCCAAGATCGACGTCGTCAGGCGCGTGGTGGACAGGTTCGCAGAGGTCCCCAGGAAGGACAGGCCTCGGCCGAAGGTCGCCATCTTCGGCGACCTGTACGCCCGCGACAATGAGACTCTGAACCAGAACCTCGTGCACACCATCGAAGCGAACGGCGGCGAAGTGATCACCACTCCCTACAACGAGTACATCAAGACCGTCGCCGGCCTGTACTTCCGCAAGTGGATGCGCGAGGGGAAGTACCTCAGAGTCCTGGCCTCTGGTTCGCTCCTGACGACCATTCAGCTGATGGAGAAGAAGTACACCGAAGAGTTCGGCCGGCTGCTGGGCCCCCCGCGGGAGAGCGGGCCGGGTCTCGACGCGGAGGCGATCCTGAAGAAGTTCAACGTCAGCCCCTACCACACCGGCGAAACCATGGACAACCTGTTGAACATCTTCCATGTGCTCGAGGCCCATCCCGACCTGGCCCTCTTCGTCCACACGAGCCCGGCCTTCTGCTGTCCAGGCCTTGTCACCGAGGCCCTGGGCCCCCAGATCGAGCGCATCACGGGTGTGCCGATGGTGTCCGTGACCTACGATGGGACCGACGCCTCCAGGAACGATGTCGTCATTCCCTACCTGAAGTTCCCGCGCCACCGGGCCCTGCCACGGATGCAGGATGAGGTGGCGGTTCCCGCCGGGAACGGCCCCGGATGAGGTGCCGTTAAAGGGGCTTCAGCGCCCCTTCCATTCCGGCTTGCGCTTCTGCATGAAGGCGTCGATGCCTTCGCCGGCATCGGCACACATCATGTTGCAGGCCATGGTTTCGACAGCAAGCTCGTAGGCGCCCTCGAGGCCCAGCTCCAGCTGTCGGTAGAAGGCCTGCTTGCCCATGGAGACTGCCGCGGCCGATTTGCCGCAGATCGAGTCGGTGAGCTGCTTCACCTCGGCATCGAGCTGGTCCAGCGGGACCACTCGGTTCACCAGCCCGCGCCGCTGGGCCTCGGCCGCATCGATGAAGTCGCCGGTGAGCAGCATTTCCATGGCCTGCTTGCGCCCCATGTTGCGCGCCAGCGCCACCGACGGCGTGACGCAGAAGAGACCGACGTTGATGCCGGACACCGCGAACCGTGCGACATCGGCGGCCACGGCCAGATCGCAGGTTGCGACCAGCTGGCAGCCGGCCGCCGCGGCGATCCCGTGGATGCGCGCGATCACGGGCTGGGGCATCCGGACGATGGTCAGCATGACCTGGCCACACTGCGCGAAGAGCTCCTGCATGTAGGCCTTGCCATGGTTGGCCCGCATCTGCTTGAGGTCATGCCCTGCGCAGAAGGCCTTGCCGGCCCCGGCGATCACCACGACCCGGACGGCCGGGTCCTTCGCGAGGCCGTCCAGCGCAGCCTGCAGGTCCGCAAGCAGCTCCGTGGAAAGCGAATTGAACTGGCCAGGCCGGTTCAGCGTCAGCGTCGCCACGCCCCCAGCATCGCTGCGCAACAGGCGGGGCCCGACCTCGGTCTGCGGTTCGGCGCTCATGGAGGCTCCTCCTCGTGAATTCCGACTGGTTTGGCGAATTCGTGCTGGGGTCTGGGGAAGGACAGCCCCATTCTGACCGGCGGGACGGACAGGGCAAAGGGAATCGGGGCGGCAGGAGGGCTGGGCACTCGGGGGCTCCTTCAGCTTGGCCAATGCGCCCTGGTGTTCATTCAATTTGGATCCTGCCTACCTCCCGCCCTTTGACTGGTTCACACTTCCTCGACCCCGCACAGTACCTCGGGCCAGGAGATGGGGGTTGGCTTCCTTCGTTTAAGTTCTTTATGCTCTAACCCTCCCAGGCCAGGAGTGACCCATGAACCTCTCGGACGCGACCATCGGGCAGGTGATGATCCCGGTCGACGACTTCGATCGGGGTGTGGCTTTCTACCGGGACATCCTGGGCCTGCCCCACCTCTTTTCCGCACCCCCGCAGATGGCCTTCTTCCACTGCGGGGCGGTCCGCCTGCTGGTGGGTGTGTTGCCCCCTGGACAGGCCGCCCAGCGGGGCTCCGCCGTCTACTTCAAGGTCGGGGACATCCAGGGGGTCTACGCCTCGCTCAAAGCCCGGGGCGTGCGCTTCCAGGCGGAACCGCACCTCATCCATCGCACCCCAGCATACGAGCTGTGGTTGGCCGAGTTCTCAGACCCGGACGGGAACCATCTGGCCCTCATGAGCGAGGTCCCAGGCGCGGGTTCTTGACCGCGCCTGCCGAGGGGCGCCGCGACTCCGCCGCGCCGTGAGAAGCTTGCTCCATGCTGCACCTCCGCCCCGCCGATTACCGCCTCATGCCCTGGAAGGACGGGGGCGGCAGCACCACCGAGATCGCCATCGCGCCCGCGGGCGCGGGCCTTGCGGAACCCTTCCTGTGGCGCGTGAGTTCGGCGCGTGTAGAAGTGTCGGGACCCTTCTCGCGCTTCCCGGGCCAGGCGCGCTCACTGCTGCTGCTGGAGGGCGCGGGGCTGCTGCTGAGCATCGAGGGCAAGGGCCGCCAGCGGCTGAAACATCCGGGCCAGTTGGTGAGCTTTAGCGGCGATGACGCCGTGGACGCCGCGCTGATCCAGGGACCCTGCTTGGATTTCGGGCTCATCCACGACCCCCGCCGGGTCCAGGCCACCCTCGAATGGCTCAACCTGGGCAAGGAGGCCACTTCCATCGATCTGGCCCCCACCACCCTGCTCTTCGCGCCCTGGGGAGCGGTCCGGGTGGACCCCCTGGGCCTTCAGCTCGAACACCGGGAATCCCTCTGGTTCGGGAACCCCGGGCAGCCCGAGAAGGCCGGTGCCAAACTCAGCCTGCGCGCGGCCCAGGGGACCACCCCCCTGGTGCTCGTGTCCATCCGACCCCTATGACCCTCTTCAAGTGGATTCCATGACGACCACCCTCGGCACCTTGAACGACCTGAAGGTCCTTCGCCTGGGACCGGATGGGGCCTTCCTGGACGGGGGCCCCGAGGGGCCGGTCCTGCTGCCCCAAGTCCCCGAGGGCCTGGAACCCGGCCAGGTCCTGGTGGTCTTCGCCTATCGGGAGGACGAGGGGCGCCTCGTGGCCAGCCTGCGCCGACCCTTGGCCCTGGGGGGCGAGGTGGCCTTCCTGAAGGTGGTGTCCGTGAATCCCGCCGGGGCCTACCTGCACTGGGGCCTCCCCCAGGACCTGTTCATGCCCTGGAAGGAAGTGCGGCACGAGCAGCGCCGCCTGGTGAAGCCCGGGAACAGGGTGTTGGTGTTCCTCTTCTCGGACGAGGCGGGCCACATGGCCGCCTCCACCCGCCTGAGCGACTTCCTGGTGGACGCGGCCGAGGGGTTCCGGGAGGGGGACAAGGTCTCCCTGGTCATCGGGGATCGCACAGATCTGGGGGTCCGCGTCATCGTCAACCACCGCTACTGGGGCATGGTCCACGCCAGCGACCTGTTCAGCCCCGTCAGCCGGGGCGAGACCCGGGAGGGCTGGGTGAAGGCCCCGCGCGCCGACCTCAAGCTGAGCCTGTCGCTCAGCGCGCCGGGCTACGCCAAGGTCGATGCCGTGGCCCAGGGCCTGCTCGATACCCTGAAGCGCCACGGGGGCTTCCTGGCCGTGACCGACAAGAGCGCCCCCGATCGGATCTACGCCCTGTTCGGCATCAGCAAGAAGGTCTTCAAGCAGACCCTCGGAGCCCTCTACAAGCAGCGGCGGATCACCCTCGAGGCGGGGGGCATCCGGATGCTGAACGCCCCATGAGTTCCGCCCCACCCCTGCCCTATCTGGAGGGCTACAGCCCGGCCGTGCTGGCCCGGGTGCGCGAGCTGCTGGCCCAGGACCAGCTGGGGCCCTACCTCGCGAGCCGCTACGGGGAAGCCCACGAGGTGCGCAACGACAAAGCCCTATTCCTGGCCGCCGTGGCGCTGAAGGACCGCTTCCTGAAGAACACGGCCCCCTTGAACAAGGTGAGATACGACAGCAAGCTTCAGCTGCTGAGCCAGGCCCTGGGCACCCTCACGGCGGTGTCGCGGGTGCAGGGCCGCAGGCTCAAGGCCAGCCGGGAAATCCGCGTGGCTTTGGTGTTCCGCGAGGCCCCCGCCGCCTTCCTGAGGATGATCCTGGTGCACGAGCTGGCCCACCTGAAGGAAACGGTGCATAACAAGGCCTTCTACCAGCTCTGCACCCATATGGAACCGGACTACTTCCAGCTGGAATTCGATCTCCGGCTCTACCTCACCCATCTGGAATCCAGGCCGGCCTAGCTTTCCGTGAGGGAAGGCCGATCCTCAGCCCACCTCCAGCACGGCCAACCCATCCTGCTGGGTGGAGCGGCCCCGGACGGGCACCACATCGCCCACACGGAAGGGCCGCTGGCGGCGGCGGAGGGCGTCCGGGAAGGCCACGGCCTCGCAGAGGCCGGTCTCGTCCTCGAAGGTGATGAACTGCATGCGCTCGCCCTGCTCCGTGGCCACGTCCTTGTCGGCCACCACCAGGGCCCAGAAGCGCAATTGGCGGTTGGGTCTTGCGACCTCCGCGGCGCGGTCGGGGCCCCCGCCCTTCCGCACCCGGGCCAGGGCCGCGGGGTGCAGGTCCAGGGTCAGCCCCATGGTCTCCATCTCCAGATCGGCGCGGTCGAAGAGGTCCGTGGGACGGGGCCGCACCCCCCGGGGCACGCCGCCGAGCCGGGCCCACATCAGGCGCGTGCGGTCGCCGTCTGGGGCCCAGAGGTCGAAGGCCCCGGCGGCGCAAAGGGCCTCCGCCGTGGTGACGGAGAGCTTCACGCGGCCCAGCAGATCGTCGAGCGTTTCGAAGGGACCGTGCCGTTCCCGTTCCTCCAGCAATTGGCGCACATCCGGTTCCTGGGCCCCGTGCACCTGCATGAGGCCCACCCGCAGGCCCTGCTCTCCCTCGGCGGTGAAGGGCCAGAGGGACCGGTTGGCGTCAGGTCCCCGCACCACCAGGCGGTGGCGCCGCGCGTCGCCCAGGTAGGCGATGGCGGGGTAGTAGCCGCCCTGGTTGGTGATGACCGACGCGAAGAACACGGCCGGGTGGTGGGTCTTGATCCAGGCGCTCTCGAAGCTGACCTGGGCGTAGCTGGCCGAGTGCGGCTTGCAGAAAGAGTAGCCCGTGAAGGTGCGGATCATGTCCCAGGCCTCGTCCACGGTGGCCGGACGCACGCCCTGGGCTTCGCAACCGCGCCGGAAGCGGACTTCGAAGCAGGGCAGCTTGGCCTCGCAGTCGGGCTTGCCCAGCAGCTTGCGCAGCTGGTCGGCCTCGAAGTGGCTCCAGCCCGCCAGCGCCACGCAGACCTTGAGGACATCCTCCTGGTAGACCAGCACGCCGAAGCTTTCGGACAGCAGCTGGCTGAAGACCGGATCGCTGGGCTCCCAGGCCTCCTCGCCGCGCGAGCGCTTCACGTAGCGGTCCACCCAGCGGTAGGCGGCGGGACGGATGAGGCTGCTGTGGATCACCAGGGTCTCGAAATCGCCCTTCCCCACCCGCTGCTGGAGCTGGCGCGTGGCGGGGCTCTCCACGTAGAAGACGCCGATGCTGTCGCCGCGCTTCAGCAGGTCCTGGGTGGCGGGGTCGTTGCGCGAGTGGGTGCCGGGATCCTTGGGCACACGACTCCCCAGCACCTCGTAGGCATCGCGGATGACGGCGAGGCTGCGGTTGCCCAGGAGGTCGATCTTCACCAGGCCGTAGTTCTCCACCCCGTCCTTGTCCCAGGTGGTGATGGAGACGTTCTCCTTGGCGGGCGCCGGCTGGAAGGCCGCGTGCTCCCACAGGGGCCCTGGCGTGACGATGGTGCCGCCGGGGTGCACGGAGAACTGGTGGAAGTGGCCCCTCAGGGCCCGGGCCTGGCGCAGGATGACGTCCCAGGCGGGGTTCGCCGAGGCGCGCTCCAGGCCCCCTTCCCAGCCGCGCACGTAGCGGGCCAGCTGCTTCAGTTCGCTGTCGGGCCGCCCGTGGGCCTGGGCCACGGCCCGCAGGGCGCCCTTGGCCTTGAAGTAGGCGTGGTTGGACACCATGGCCACCCGGGCCCGGCCGTAGCGCTCGAACACGGCCTGGATGACGCGGTCCCGCTCGTCCCAGGCGAAGTCGATGTCCATGTCCGGCGGATCCTTGCGTTCCTTCGTGAGGAAGCGCTCGAACATCAGGTTCGTGGCCACGGGATCCACGTTGCTGAGGTGCAGGGCGTAGCTCACCAGGGAGGCCGCGCCGCTGCCCCGGCCGCAGATGCGGGTGGGCAGGCCCTCGTGCTGCAGAACCTGCACGATGTCCTGCACCAGGAGGAAGTAGCGGGCGAAGCCCTTGAAGGCGATGAGGTCCAGCTCCTGCTCCATGCGGGCCAGGATGTCGCCGCGGACCACGGGGAACCGATCCTCCACGCCCGCCCGTACCCGCTGGCGCAGGAGGACGTCGAGGTCGGCGTCATCCTGGCCGTTCCCTTCATGACCGAAAGGCCGCGCCACCTCCCACTGGCCCCAATGGAGCTGCCAGCCCGAGATGCGCTCCAGCACGGCCTCCGTGGCCTTCGCCACGGCGGGATCACAGGAGGGGAAGCGGGCTTCCCAGTCCCGGCGTGATACTGCCGCCTCGGCGGCATCCCACAGGGCCCCGGTGCGGACCAGCGTGGCCTGCCGGGTGATGGCCCGCTTGAGCCGGTGCATCTCCAGGCCCTCGGGCGTGCGGAAGCGCAGCACCTGGGGCGCCACCACCTCCAGCCCCGCGGCCAGGGCCTTCCGGGCCTCCTGGGCGCCGCAAGGATGGGCCAGCAGGGCCCCGTAGAGGCCTTCCCGCAGCAGGGCGTCCAGGCCGGCGAGGTCCTCGGCCAGCAGCACGCAACCCTGCGGCGGCTCGACCTCCCCGAGGCCCGGGATGGGGGGCGCCACGCCCTCATGGGCCTGGGCCGTGAGCAGGCGGTTGAGGGCGGCGTAACCTCCGTCGCTGCAGGGCAGCGCCCCGTAGCCGTGGCCCCGCCAGGTGAAGCGGCAGCCCAGGTGCAGGCGGAAATCCGTCCACTGGGGATCCGGCGGCAGGCCTTCGAGCTCCCGGGACTTGTGGATCCACGCCAGGGTGTCCCGCAGCTTCGGGTAGCCCGCCAGGCCCCGGTCCCAGCAGACCAGGTCGCGGTAGCCCAGGGCCTGGGCCACCCGCAGCAGCTGGGCCGCCGGGTAGACGCCTTCACCCACACTGAAATCGGAGACGCCGAGGGCGAACATGGGGTCACGCCCCCTGTCCCACCCACCCGGGCAGGATGGCCTGGTCCGGGAAGCGGCGGCGGAGGCGGGCGAGGGTGGGTTCGAGGCGGTCCAGGCGCGCCTGGATCGGATCCTGGAAGAGGCCCCGCTCCCGGCCCAGGCCCCAGGCCAGGCGCAACTCCACCTCCCGCACGAGGAGGCGCCGGGTGGCACCTGTCAGGAAGGCCTGCTGGAGGCGCCGGGCCAGGGCCAGGGGCGGGGCCGCGAGATCCTCCGGCGGGGCGCGCCAGGTGTGGGGTTCGCCGTCCACGTCCCACCAGCGCAGCACCAGGCGCCGCGGATGGCGGGGATCGGACCAGAGCCAGTCCAGGCAGCGGGCGGCCAGGGCCACCTCCTCGGGCAGGCGGGGGGGCTGGAGGCGCCAGCCGTGGCGGGCATGGCCGGGGCGCTCCGTGAGCAGGGGCAGCTTGGGCCGGTCCTCGCCCCTTACCTTGGCCCGCAGGTCGGGAGCTGCCTTGGGATTCGTCAGTTCCGCCAGCACGGGCAGGGGCACGGGCTGGAGGTCACCGAAGGAGCGCAGGCCCAGGCGGTGGAGGCGCTCCCGCAGGCGCGGGGCCAGATCCGGCAGGCGGCGCAGGAGCTGGGGCGCAAGGAAGGTGGCCTCGGCGCCCTCCACCACCTGCTCCAGGCTGTGCTCGCTGTGGGCGGCGATCTGGGCCGCGGTGGCGCTCAGGGACAGGCCCCCGTGGCTCGCCCAGCCGAACTGTTCACCCAGCTCCCGGCGCATGCGTTCGGCGGTGTCCGCCAGGGGCCCGAAGAGTGCTTGGGTGCCCTGGAGCTCCACCAAGGCCTCCCCCAGACGCCCCAGCTGGCCCTGGGGCGTCCAGTGCTGGAGGAAGTCCCCGAGACAGCCCTGGGCCTCCCACCAGACCTGGGGCGAAGGGTCCAGCACCCGCAGGCCCGGGGCGGCCCGCAGGGCCTGGTCCAGGGCTAGGCCCGGCCCCAGTCCCTCGGCCCGGCCCCGGCGGTTCACGAACCAGAGGCTGGGAGACCGGGGGGTCTCGGGATTCAGGAAGGCCAGGGGCCGGTCCCGCAGGCCCCCGTCCCGACCGCAGGCCAATTGGAACGGCAATTCGGGAACCCACATCGCCAACACCGGAGCCTCCAGGGGGGATCCAAGCATAGCGAAATTTTAACGAAAAACAAGTCGAGCCCCGGACCTTCCAGAACCCCAGACGGCTCGCCCCCCTCGTTCTTCGCCTGCGAGACCGGCCCAGCCGGCGGCGAAAACTTGAGCCCTGACGGGCGGGGGGCGATAAGGGGCTCACCACCCTGGAGCCCATCCCCCATGCGCCTCACCAAGCCCTCCCTGGCCTTCTTGATGCTGCTGGGCTTCCTGATCGGTTGCGGGCGGGGCGGCGCGGACAACCCCCACGACACGGTCTCGGTCTCCATTGCCCCATCGAGCGCACAGGTCACCGTGGGGGGGAGCCGGCTCTTCGTGGCCACGGTCAGCGGGGGCAGTGGCCTGGGAGTGTCCTGGACGGTTCAGGAAGGGGCCACGGGAGGCACGGTGCTGACCTCGGGGCTGTACACCGCCCCCTCCACTCCCGGCACCTTCCATCTGGTGGCCACCAGTGTGGAAAACACCATCAAGAGTGCCACGGTGGCCGTGCAGGTCATCGCGGCGCCGGTGATCGACCAGTTCACGGTGATGCCGAACCTGGTCAGCACCGGAGGCGCCGCTGTCCTCCAGGGGGCCTTCAGCGGCGGGACTGCGAGCGTCGACCAGGGCGTGGGCCCCGTGGCTAATGGCCAGGCGGTGACCGTCCATCCCACCCAGACGACGGTCTATACCCTGACCGTGACGAACGCCGCTGGCACGGCCGTCTCGGCCACCGCCACGGTAAACGTGCCTGTCGCCCCCGTCATCCAGAGCTTCCTCGTGTCGACCGCCTCCATCGTCCTGGGGGGATCCGTGGATCTGACCCCGACGTTCAGTGATGGAACAGGCGTGATCAGCCCCGGGAACCTGGCCGTGACCAGCGGTACGAGCTATACCGTGACCCCGGCAGGCACCACCACCTACACCCTGACGGTCAGTGGATCCTTGAACCAGGTTGTCACGCAGGCCCTGACGGTGACCGTCCGGACCCCACTGGCGATCACCTCCTTCAGCGCTTCGCCGGCCGCCCTGTTCCCCGGAGGCTCGACCCTGCTTGCGCCCGTGTTCGCGGGCGGGACTGGCGTCATTACACCCGGTGCGATCCCGGTGCAGAGCGGCCAATCCTATGCCGTCTCCCCCGCCAGCACCACCACCTTCACCCTGACCGTCACCGATCCCGAAGGCAACCAGGTCCAGGCCACCACCCTGGTGACCCTCCGAGCCCACGGGAGTTTCAGTGCCACGGGCACCATCGGTACCCCCCGCAAGTACCACACGGCCACCCTCCTGAAGGATGGCACCGTGCTGATCGTGGGCGGGATTCCGGCTGACGAGGCCCTGGGTGTGCCCATCCCTGCCCTGAATGTGGCCGAACGCTATAACCCCGCCACGGGCAGCTTCTCCCCCGTGGGCGTCATGGTCCAGCCCAGGACGGGTCATGCCGCGACCCTCCTCCAGGACGGGACGGTTCTCATCACGGGCGGAAACACCATCTGGAGCAACGACCTGGCCAACACCCCGCAGCCTGCCAGCGCCAGTGCTGAGCTCTGGGATCCCGCGACCGGACAATTCACGGCCCTGCCCAGCATGAGTTCTCCCCGCCGGAATCACACCTCCACCCGCCTCCCCGACGGGACGGTGCTCATCGCCGGAGGTCTGGCGGGCCAAAGTGTCAATTTTGCGGATGTGAGCGCCACCGCCGAAATCTACGATCCCGTCGCCCAGACGTTCACGCTCCTTGCCCAACCCATGTCGGTACCCCGTCAGCAGCACCAGGCCACCCCCCTACAGGACGGAACTGTGCTTCTGTTCGGGGGTACCGCCTACCAGGTGGTGAACGGAACACTGCTTTTTTATGGCATCCCCAACGTGGAAATCTATACGCCCGGCGCTGCCACACCCTTTGGTCCCGCCGCAAGTTCCCTTGGCACGGGGCGAGGGCAGTGTGCGGCGGTGGGTCTCGCGAACGGGAATGTCCTGGTCGGGGGCGGCGTCGGCCCCGCCAGCACCTGGGTCGCCTCGACGGAGATCTTCACGCTTTCGACCAGGGCCTTTACGCCTTCGGGCTCCCTGCAGACAGCCATGTCCAACCCAGTGGCGGCGCTCCTGGCCAGTGGCCAGGTGGCCCTCGTCGGGATTGGAGACACCGAGGTGCTGAACACAGTCACCGGGAATGTGGCGACCGTGTCCGGCCTGGGCATCCCCAACCAGGGTGGCCTGACCGCCACGACCCTATCCAACGGGAAGGTGCTGGTCGTGAACCTCGAGGGGGCCAGCCTCTTCGATCCCCTGAACCCCTAGGGTCCGTTCCAGAAGGGCCTGCGCTCACATCTGGAAGCGGTGTGTGCACTCCACCCAGCTCTCCGAGCCGTCCCTGTAGCGCTCCCGCTTCCAGATCGGCACCCGCTGCTTGATCTCGTCCATGATCCAGGCGGCGGCCTGGAAACTTTCGGCACGATGAACGCTGCTGGTGGCGACGAGGACGGCCGCTTCGGTGAGGGGCACCACGCCGAGCCGGTGATGGACAGCGCAGCGGGTGAGCCCATAGCGCTCGATGGCCTTCTCCCGCAGGAGGCCCAGTTCCTTCTCGGCCATGGGCACGTAGGCCTCGTAGGCCAGTTCCAGCACGGGCCGGCCTTCGTGGTGATCCCGGGCCCGGCCCTCGAAGAGAACGAGGGCACCGGCATGCGAGTCCTCCATGACACTTCGTAAAGCCATCGCGTCCAAAGGCGCTTCCTGAACCGCTATCCAGGGAATCATGCGGGTCTCCGATGCAATGCCAACCATACACTGAACCGTTTTCCGAGGTCCGCCATGGCCAGCCCGTGCATCGATCCGAATGCTGTTTTCGACACCCTCGGCCGCCACATGCTGGTGGACGGCTTCCACCTGGTGATGGATCTGGAGAAGTCCCATGGGTCCTGGATCGTGGACGCCCGGGATGGCCGCAAGTATCTGGATTTCTACACTTTTTTCGCCACGGCTCCCCTGGGGCACAATCACCCCCGCCTGCGGGAGGCCCCTTTCGTGCGGCGCCTGGGTGAGATCGCCGTCCACAAGCCCGCCAACTCGGACATCTACACCACGGCCCTGGCCGAGTGGGTGGAGGCCTTCGGCACCCACGTGGCGCCCGCCGGTCTGCCCCACCTGTTCTGGATCGATGGCGGCGCCCTGGCGGTGGAGAATGCCCTCAAGGCGGCCTTCGACTGGAAGGTGCGGAAGAACCTGGCCGCGGGCAAGGGCGAGAAGGGCTCCCAGGTGATCCACTTCCGGGAGGCCTTCCATGGCCGCACCGGCTACACCCTGAGCCTCACGAACACGGCGGATCCCCGCAAACACCAGTACTTCCCCAAGTTCCCCTGGCCCCGCGTGCCGAACCCCAAGCTGGAGTTCCCCCTGGACCTTGCGAAGACGGAGGCCGCCGAGGCGGAAGCTATCGCCGCCATCGAGGCCGCCGTCGCCCGGGACCCCGACGACATCGCCTGCCTCATCGTGGAACCCATCCAGGGCGAGGGCGGCGACAACCACTTCCGCGGCGAGTTCCTTCGCGCCCTGCGAGTCCTGGCGGACCGTCATGATTTTCTGCTGATCTTCGACGAAGTGCAAACGGGTTTTGGCGCCACGGGCAAGTGGTGGGCTCACCAGTGGTTCGACGTGCAGCCCGACCTTCTCGCCTTCGGCAAGAAGAGCCAGACCTGCGGCATCGCCGCAGGCAGGCGCCTGGATGACGTGGAGGGCGTGTTCAAGGTGCCCAGCCGCATCAACAGCACCTGGGGCGGCAACCTGGTGGACATGGTGCGCGGCACGCGCATCATCGAGGTCATCCGGGAGGAAGGCCTGCTGGACCACGGTGTGAGGCAGGGCCAGCGCCTGCTCAAGGGCCTGCAGGAACTCCACCGGGACTTCCCAGAATTCACCTCCAATCCCCGCGGCCGGGGTCTCTTCTGCGCCCTGGACCTCGCCACACCCGAGCTGCGCAACGCCGTGGTGGCCAAGGGTCACCAGCTGGGCATGATGATCCTCGCCACTGGCGTGAAGGGCCTGCGCTTCCGCCCGGCCATGAACCTCCGCACGGAGGACCTGGATCTGGGCGTGGAGCTGCTCCGCAAGGCCGTGGCTGAAGTGGCCGCCATTTCGCCTAGTCTGGTGGGATGAAGATCGAGCTCTACTGTGACGGCGCCTGTCTCGGCAATCCCGGTCCGGGTGGCTGGGGTTACCTGCTGAGGGTGCACCTCGCCTCGGGCCTCCAGGAGAAGGAAGGCTCCGGCCCCGAGGCCGACACCACCAACAACCGCATGGAACTCACCGCCGCCATCCGGGGCCTCGAGGCGCTCACAAAGCCCTGCGAGGTGCTCCTGCAGAGCGACAGCCAGTACGTGGTCAAGGGCATCACCTCCTGGCTGAAGGATTGGAAGCGGCGTGGCTGGAAGAAGGCCGACGGCAAGCCTGTCCTGAATGCGGACCTTTGGCAGAGCCTGGATGCGCAGCTCGCGCGACATCGGGTCGAAGCCCGCTGGGTGAAGGGCCACGCGGGCCACGAGGAGAATGAGCGCGTGGACCGCCTTGCCAATGCGGCGGCACAGCGGGCATGAAAAGGGCCCCTGTCGAGGGGCCCTTCCAGTAGAAAGACTGGTTCAGTTCAGCTTCTTGAAATTGTAGACGATCTCCGGCGTCCACCCACGCACCGCCTTGCCGTCGCGCGTAGCGGGACTGAAGGTGGACTTGTTGGCGGCTTCGACGGCGGCCTCGTCGAACCCGGAGGCGCCACCCACTCCTTCGATCAAGGAGACCTTGAGCACCTGACCGCGCTCGCTCACAAAGACCTTCAGGCGCACCCTCTGGTCTTGGTTGGTCCCCAGGTGCAGCTGGATCGCGCGCTGAGGATAGGCTGGAGCAGCCTGATTCAGGACGCGGGCAGGCTCATTGGTGGGAGCGACATCCGAACCGGCCGACTGGGGACTGCTGGGCGCCGCCACCGGCTTCGGCGGTTCTGGCACGGGCTGCTGAGGCTTGGGAATCTCAGTGACCTGTGGCGGTGCGGCGACCTTGCTTGCGGACGCGCGCCTCTGCTCGTTCAGCCGCTGCTCATTCTGCTTCTGCTCGGCCAGCCTCTGGATGGCGGCCTTCTGCTGGCGCTCCAGATCCAGTCTGCGCTGCTTGGATTCCTCCAGCTGCTTCTCGATCTTCTGTTTTTCATCGGCAGACTTGGTCTCAGCCAGCTGCTTCTGGAGCTGGGCCGTCTTTTCGCTCTGGGCCTTGGCCTTGGCGTCCACATCGGCCTTCTGCTGCTCGAACTGCGCCTTGAGAAGCTGCAGCTCCGCCAGCTGCTTCTGGAGGGCCGGGTCTTCCCTGTGGCGGCCGAAGAAGAGGTAGGCCAATCCCAGGATCACCGCAGCGGCGACACCCCCACCCACGAGGAGCAGCGAGTTCTTCGAGCCCGGTTTCGCGTCCGGAGCGCCATCCATGTGGCCGGCCCCGCTGCGCATGCTTTCGCCGGCGGCAGTGTAGGCGAGGTAGTTGTCACCCTCCTCCGCCTTCATGGCGCTGGCGTCCCGGTCATTTTCCTCCCGGAACAGCGTATGCATGAAGAAGGCCATGTTGAAAGTGGTCGGGCTGTACTCGCCCTCGTAGAGCACCCGTTCCAGCTCTGCCTGGAAGCCTTCCACCGTGAGGAAGGGCTGGCGGCCCAGCAGCAACCGGCCAAGGAGGGCGCGGATCTCCGCCGGCAGGGGGACATCCTCCTGGGCGGCCTTGAGGGTGGCCCGGTCCAGTACCGACTGGAGGTTGCCCCCCACCGGCAGACATTCGAAGGTGAGGAGTTCGTACAGCACGGCCCCGAGGGCAAAGAGGTCCTGCTGGAGGGCGTCTTTCTCTGGCCCCTGGAGGTAGGGCGCCAGTTTCTTCATGGCCGTGGGCGCCTTGGCCAACAGGCTCCTGACCAGCGAGGCAAAAGGGGCATCCACGAGCTGAGTGGCGCCTTCAAAGCTCACCCACACACTGTGGGGGCTCAGCAGGCCGTGACTGACCCCCTTGGCCTGCATCTGCACGATGCCCTGGGCCACGCCCTGGATCACGGTGAGGGCGTGATCCACGCCGAAGGGGATCTGTTCCTGCTTGGCCTTGTCGAGGAGCTGCGCGAGGCTTCGGCCCGGGACATAGTCCCAGGCCACATGCGGTGTCTTTCCGCTCTCGATGCGGTAGCCCAGGCCGAAAATCCTGGCGCCACCCAGCAGGGGCACCACCCGGCCGGCCTCAGCCAGCCGAGGTCCCAGGCCCGCCTGGAAGAGCTCCTCCGAAAAGGCTCGGACCAGTACATGGCGATCGAAGCTGCTCCCGGCGATGGCGACCGCCCGGTGCACGGCACCAAAGGGATCACTGGTCAGTTCTGAAGCCAGCAGGTAGGACCCGAGGCGAGTGTAGGTGCCCATGTCCAACTCCTAAGACAATGCTTGGAAAGATACCCCGAAAGTCGTGTTTCGCCTAGCGGATCGTCCAGGTATGCAAGCCCGCGATCAGGGTCCCGCCGGACTCTCCCAGTCTTCGCCAGCGGCCCGCCACACCAGAATCCAGAAGTTGGCGGTGGCGTGGACCCCGTTCGAGAAGGCCAATTGCATCTGGGCGAAGGGAATGGAGAGCTCATCCCAGGGCACCGTCCGCCGACCAGCGCCTTCATCGAAGCAGGCCCGCAGCCGACGGTTGCGTTCCTGTTTGATGGCCAGCATCCGACGCAGGGGGGGGGCCGGGTCCAGGCTTCCTCCTGTAGCCCAGTAGGGTTCCTGGGTCACGACCAGGTGGGCCAGATGTTCGTCGGCGTAGGCCTCGAAATGCTCCCGAAGGGGACTCACACCCTCCATGGCCGAGGGATCCGTCAGCAGTTGGACCTGGTGGGCCAGCACTCCCAGGTCGCGGACGATCTCCTCGGGACGCCGGTGCTCCTCGCTGAGACGCAGCAGGGTGCGGAACTGGGCTTCCACCCGCTCCACCGTGGGGGGCTGGTCATTGGCGACCCCGCGGGCGCCCTCCAGCAGGGCCTGCGGATGGGCCCTTAGAAACGCCGCCATGCGGCGTGGCAGGAGCCTGATGGCCTTGGCCGTCTGGGCTTCATGGACCTTCGGGGACCAGGCCCAGGCCGGAAAGCAGACGAGAAGCACGGTCAGGGCCGGGCGGACTGAGCGCTGGATCAAGGTTGCTCCCGGGTCAGCAGCGATGCTGTGTCGCCCAGGGGGTCCGTGGGGATGCCCAGGGAGCGCAGCCGGTGCAGCAGCGTGGTCCGCCGCATGCCGAGACGGCGGGCCGACTCGCTCTTATTCCAGCCTGTGGCCTGCAGGGATTCCAGGATCAGGTGCCGCTCCAGGTCCTCCAGAAAGCGCCCCAGATCCTGGTGCTGGGGCAGCCTCGGGAAGGCCACGGCAGGCAGGGCGCCGGCGATGGAGGCCGGGAGATCCTGGAGCAGGAGGCGTTCGGGATCGGAGCCCAAGGCCATGGCACGCTCCACCGCATTCTCCAGCTCCCGCACATTGCCCGGCCAGGTGTAGGCCTCCAGCGCCTGCAGCGCCGCGGGCTCCACCTGCTTCAGGGGCAGGCCCAGTTCCCGGGAGAACTTCCGCGCGAAGTGGGCCATCAGGACGGAGATGTCCTGGGGGTGCTCCCGCAGGGGATGCAGTTGCACGGGAATAACGTTCAGGCGGTAGAAGAGGTCCTCGCGGAACCGCTTCTGTTCCACCAGGCTGCCCAGGTCCTCGTTCGTGGCGGCCAGCAGGCGGAAATCCGCCTTGATGGTCCGGGTCGATCCCAGCGGCGTGAACTCCCGTTCCTGGATGACCCGCAGCAGCTTCACCTGGAGGTTCATTGGCATGGTGCCGATCTCATCCAGGAAGAGGGTCCCCCCTTCGGCCTGCTGGAGCCGTCCGGGCCGGTCCGTGCGCGCGTCCGTATAGGCCCCGCGCACATGCCCGAAGAGTTCATCCTCAAGCAGGTTCTCGGGAATGGCCCCGCAGTGGATGGCCACGAAGGGCCCCTGGGCCCGCAGGCTCCACTGGTGGATGGCCTTGGCCGCCAGTTCCTTTCCGGTGCCCGAGGGGCCCGTGATGAGCACTGTGGACGGCGAAGGCGCCACCCGGCGCAGCAGGGCCTGGAGGTTCTGCCACATGTCGGAACGACCCACCATCTTGGGCTCCGGAGTCTGCCCCTGGATCTGTTCCCTCAGCCGCTTGTTCTCCTGGTTCAGTTGCGATTTTTCGATGGCGCGCAGGAGCGTGTGCTCCAGCTCTTCTGTGCGAAAGGGTTTGGGGATGTAGTCGTAGATGCCCATTTTCACGGCCTGCAGGGCGGTCTCCACCGATGTCGATCCGGACAGCACCACCACAACGGTGTCGGGTTTGGCCAGGGCCTGGCGAGCCAGCTCGAGGCCACTCAGGTCAGGCAGCATCAGGTCCACCACCGCCAGATCAAAATGTTCGCCCCGGAGGAACTGGGCCCCGCGCAATCCGGATCCCGTCCCCACCACTTCGTGGCCATGCCGGGTCAGGAGCGTGCCCACCACCTCAAGGATGGTGGGGTCGTCATCCACCAGGAGAGCTCGGGCCGGGTTCATGCCTTAGCGTCCAGGGTTGGCGGGGCCCTGTCAAGGTTTGGACAGGGTAAATGAAGGTAGACTTTGATCCGCATGCTATCCAGATCCAGCCTGTGGCAGCGCCTCTCGGGCGCCTCACTCTGGCCCCTGGCTTGGGCCATGGTCTTGCCTTGTGCCCTGCCCTGGCTGCTGCCCGAGCGCTGGGATGGCCGGGTGCCTCTCCCCTGGCTCCTCCTGGGCGCCGGGGTCTGGCTTGCCAGCCTTCCCCTGGCCCGGAGCGCCCGTTGGTTCGTGGTGCCCCTGGCCCTGAGCCTGATGGGGTTCACCTCCCTCGGCCTGGCCCGGCTGGCCCGGTGGGAGCTGGCTCTGCCCACCGGCTTCCAGGCCCTGGAGGGCCGCATCGCCGCGCCCTGGTCCCGGCAGGGCGACCAGTTGCGGAGCCAAATCGACCTCTCGGCTCCTGAATCCATGAAAGGCCTGACCCTGCCCCTCACGCTTCCCGCCGAGGGTGAACTGGGCCCCCCCGAACCCGGCACGCCGGTCCGGTTCCGGGCAGAGCTGCGACCCGTCCGACCCGCCCCGGTCTTCCTGGCGGAACGCCCCCTCTGGCGCGCCCGCAGCGATGAATCGCCCCGGCGCATCCACCTGGCCTCGACCCAGCTGATGGAGGCTGCGGGCCCCGCACAGCCTTCTCCCCTGCTCCGGCTGCAGGCTTTTGCCCGACGCCGCTTCGAAGCCCTTCCCCTCGGTCCTACTGCCAAGGACCTCTGGGGTGCCTTGGCCCTGGGCATCCCACCCGCCGACGAAGCCCACTTCAGCGTGTTCACCGAAAGCGGCACCATCCACATCCTGGTGGTCTCGGGGCTGCAGGTGACCCTGGTCATGGCCGCCGTGGAGGCCCTGCTCCGGCGTCTCCGGGCCCGCTGGGCCACCCCGGGATCCATGGCCGCGGGGTTGCTGTATTCGGCGCTGGTGGGCTTTTCGGCCCCCGTGTGGCGCGGCCTCTTCATGGGGCTCGCCTGGGCCCTTGGCCGAAGCAGCGGCTGGAAGCTCCCGCCGGTGGCTGGATTGCATGTCGCCCTGCTGCTCTGGCTCCTCGGGCATCCGGCCGCCGGGGCGGAACCGGGCTTCCTGTTGGCCTGGTGGGCCCTCCTGGGGGTGCTCTGGGGCGCAGAGCCCCTGGCCGAGCTGGTGTCGCCCCTGCTGGGGGCCCTGGCCCTCCCCTTCGGACGGCTGGCCGCCCCTTGGCTGTCCACCCTGCCCCTCCTGGCCCTGCTGCATGGAGGCGCACCCTGGTGGGGCATCCTGGCCAACCTCCTGGTGCTTCCCCTCGTGGCCTTCCTCACGCCCCTGTGCCTGGCCCTGATCCTGCTGCCGCTACCTGGCCTCACCCAGGGCGCGGCGCTCGTTCTGACTTGGCTGGGGGATCGGCTCGTCCCGGCCCTGACGGGCCTCGCCCCCCTCGGCACGGGCCTGCTCTGGCCCTGGCTGCTGCTGGCCCTGGGGTGGCTGGCCCTGGCCCACCTGCAGGGGAGGCTGAGGCGGACCCGGGCCTTGACGGCGGCCTTGGTGGCCACCTCCATGCTGTTCCTCATGGTCCGCGGCACGGGGCGGAGGGCCGACACTCTTTCGCTCGAATCCGTGGACATCGGGCAAGGCGATGCCCTGCTGCTGAGGGTCCCCGGCGGCGATGCCACCTTGATCGACACAGGCCTGGGCCCCTGGGCCGCCAGACGCCTGGTCCGGGTGCTGAGCCGGCGGGGTGTGCGCGAACCCGTGCACCTGCTCATCACTCACCCCCACGGCGACCATGCCGGCGGCTGGGCCACCTTGTCCCGGCTCTGGCCGCTCAGCACAACCTCGGTGCCGGTGACCGCCGATGACGAGGACCCCTGGCTCCCTTACCGTCCCTCGGCCGCGGGAGATCCCGCCGGGTTGCAGCGGGGGGACGCCTGGACCCGGGGGACCGCCGCCTTCCGAGTGCGCTGGCCCCCCCGGCCTTTCGCCCTGGCCGATGCGAACATGGTGTCGGTCGTCCTGCAGGTCGATTGGCAGGACCGGGAACTCTGGCTCATGGGTGATGCCCTGGCCGTCCAGGAACGGGACCTGATGGATCTGGGCGACCCGGGTTCCTTCCGGCATCGCCTGCTCAAGGCCGGGCATCACGGCAGCCGCAGCGCCTCGGATCCGGCCTGGATTGCCGCTTTGAAGCCGGAAGTGGTCGTCATTCCCGCCAGTTTCAGGAACCCCTTCGAGCACCCCCATCCGGAGACGCTGGAGACGTTCCGACAGCAGGGGCTGGCGCCGTGGATCACGGGCCCCTCCTGCGGCGTACGCGTCTGCGCCGTGACCGGAGGATGGGCCATCGAAACCGGCGACGGAACCAGGGCCTTCACGCCTCTCCGAAGAACCCCGAAGCCCTGAGGCGCTCCACCAGCCTACGGCTGCCTTCGAGGTGATTGGCCGTCCACTGGGCCTGGGCCTGGGGACCCACCTCGTTCACCACCACCAGGGCCGCCCCACAGGGCACTCCCGCCCCGTGGCAGGCTGCGAAGATCCCGGTCAGCTCCAGATGCTCTGCCGGGGCCACGGATCCGAGCAGGGCCGCACCTTCAATGGTCTTGGTGATGGCCGGCGGCACGGCGACCGGGTGGGACGGCAGTGGACCCGGCAAGGTGGAGGCCCAGCGCACCCGCTCGATCCGGGGACGGTAGGCCTTCCCCTGCAATTCCCCCAGGGAGGTGGCGATGGCCTCAGAGGCCCACAGTGCCTCAAGCTGGCCAAGGCGGCCGTCGTAGCGCCCGCAGGTTCCCAGGAACAGGACGCACTCGGGCCGCCGCTCCGCCAGCAGGCGCGCGGTGGCTGCCGCCGCCGTGACGGCTCCCACGCCCACCGTGGCCGCTTCCCAACCCGGTGGAGGGTGGTCGGCGAGAGGCCCCAGTTCGGGGGCAAAGGCGGACAGCAGGAGTCGCATGGTGTCCCAGATTCTACAGGTGATCCAGCGCCCAGGCCGCGACGGGAATGGAGAGGCCGTTGCCCAGGAGCCGGTACCGGGCCTCCAGGGACAGGGACTCCGGGAACCGGAATCCGGCCGGCAGTCCCAGGAGGCGTGCCACTTCGGAGGGAGAGAAGCGCCGCACCCCCCGATCGGTCTTCAGGAAAGGCCCACTGCCCACGAACAACCGACCGTAGCCGCCGATGAAACAGGTGCTGCGGCGATCTCCGGGTTCCACCAGATCAAGCCCGTGGTGCCGGCGGGCCAGGACCTCGGGTAGCAGGTAGAGGCGCGCGTCCTCCTCTGCATCCAGAAAACCCGCCAGGGGACCCGGTTGAAGGTCCGGGACCGGAAGCGGCTTCAGGGGCTTTCGGGAGGCCACGATGAACACTCGCGGCCGGAGGTTCGGCCTGCCGAAGCGGCTGGGACAGGCCTGGAGGTCCAACTGATGCATTCCCAGGGTCCGGAGGCGCTCCGTCAGCAGAGCGTGGGCATCCGACCCCAGGAAGCCTGTCACGTTCTCCACCACCAGACGATCCGGGGGCGCCTGCGGGAGGAGGTCCATGAGGTGGCGGAAGGCCCTGGACCGGAGATCCGAGAGGCCCCGGTGATTCCCCATTCTGCAGAAGGGCTGGCAGGGCGGACTCAGGAGCCAGGTGTCGGCCCCCAGGTCCGCCAGATCCTGTGCGGGCAGGGTGGCCAGTTCCTTGGCCCGGGGCTCGAAGTCGTGGTTGAGGGCATAGGTGGCGTTGGCGGTCTCGCTGACATCGTAGGCGGCGAGGACCCTGCCCCGATCCCCGAGGGCGCAACGCCAGCCGCCCAGGCCCGAGAACAGCTCCAGCACCCGCATCAGCCGCAGCCGCAGCCGCCGCCGCAGGCGGCCTGGAGGGCGGTACCCTTCCCGAGGGTTCGGCCCTCCAGGAACAGGCGCAAAGCCAGGGCCAGGCCGGTGCCCGCATCGGCCCAGATGAACCACTGGCCCAGCAGGCTGCCCAGCAGAAGCAGGGCCGACAGTTCGAGGACGGTGCGGCTGCGGGCCAGGTCCAGGTCCAGGGCCGCATGAGTCCCGGCGAGGCCCCGCTTGGCGATCCAGAGGAAAGCCTCGAGTCCGGTGGCGAGCAGGGCCAAACCCAGCCGAGTCAACCCGGCCTGGGGGCCACGCTCGCCCAGCAGGGCAGAACCCGAGGCCATGGCCAACCCCAGGGCCAGGAGGCGCAGGAGATGGCTCACCACGCGGAGGGTCACCCGATCCCGGTCCAACCCACTGTTGCCGAGCCCCTCTCGGATCCGCCAGCGCAGGCTCAGGGCCGACGGTATTTGCAGGAGACAGGCCGCCCCGAAGCCCCACAGGGCGATGGCACCTTCTCCCAGCCCCAGCCAGAGGGCGGCCGCACCCATGGCCAGGCCCAGCAGGACCGTCAGCAGCGAGAGGCGGGAAGCCCGCGCCGCATCCATGCTCATCGCGTCAGCTTCCGGTACTTGATGCGGTGGGGATCGAAGGGCTTCAGGCCCAGCACATCCTTGCGGTACTGCTCGTACTGACTGTAATTTCCGTCGAAGAACTGCACCTGCGAATCGCCTTCGAAGGCCAGGATGTGCGTGGCCAGGCGGTCCAGGAACCAGCGGTCGTGGCTCACCAGGACCGCGCTGCCGGCGAAGGCCTCGATGGCCTCCTCCAGGGCGCGCATGGTGTTCACGTCCAGGTCGTTGGTGGGTTCGTCGAAGAAGAGCAGGTTGGACTCGCTCTTCAGCGTGAGGGCCAGGTTCAGGCGGTTCTGCTGGCCCCCGCTGAGCTCCGAGACCTTCTTCTGCTGGGAGTCCCCGGAGAAGCCGAAGCGGCTGAGCCAGGCCCGGGCGTTGATGAGTTTGCCGCCCAGCTCGATCTGCTCGTAGCCGCCCGAGACCGCCTCGAACACGGTCTTGTCGGGATTGAGGTTCGCGCGGAGCTGGTCGACATAGGCCATCCGGACGGTTTCACCGATGCGGATGGCGCCTGAATCCGGCTGCTCCTGGCCCGTGAGGAGGCGCAGCAGGGTGGACTTGCCGGCGCCGTTAGGGCCGATGACGCCGAGGATGCCGGCCCGGGGGATGGCGAAGCTCAGGTTCTCGAAGAGCACCCGGTCGCCGTAGGCCTTGGAGACGCCCGTGAGTTCCGCGACGAGATCGCCGAGCCGCGGGCCGCTGGGGATGTAGATCTCCAGCTCCTGCTCCTTCTGGCGGCCCTCCTCGCCCGCCAGCCGCTCGTAGTTGGCGATGCGGTCCTTGCTCTTGGCGTGCTGGCCTTTGGGCGACATGCGGATCCACTCCAGCTCGCGCTCCAGGGTCTTCTGCCGCTTCTGGTCCGACTTCTCCTCGCGGGCCAGGCGGCCCTGCTTCTGCTCGAGCCAGCTGGAGTAGTTCCCCTTCCAGGGGATGCCCTCGCCGCGGTCCAGTTCGAGGATCCACTCGGCCACGTGATCCAGGAAGTAGCGGTCGTGGGTGACGGCGATGACCGTGCCCTTGTAGTCCTGCAGGTGCTTCTCCAGCCAGGCCACGGATTCGGCATCCAGGTGGTTGGTGGGCTCGTCCAGCAGCAGGATGTCGGGTTCCTGGAGCAGCAGGCGGCAGAGGGCCACCCGGCGGCGCTCGCCGCCCGACAGCACGCCGATCTTCGTGTCGGGATCGGGGCAGCGCAGGGCATCCATGGCCTGGTCGAGCCGGGAGTCCAAATCCCAGCAGTCATGGGCGTCGATCTTTTCCTGCAGGGCGCCCTGCTTGGCCAGCAGCGCGTCCATGTCCGCCTCGGGATCCGCGAACTGGTCGCTGATGGCGTTGTACTCCTTCAACCAGGCCACCTTCTCGGCAGCGCCCTCCTCGACGATCTCGCGCACGGTCCGGTCGGGGTCAAGCTGGGGCTCCTGGTCGAGGATCCCCGTCGTGTAGCCCTTGCTGAGCACCGCCTCACCATTAAAGTCCTGGTCCACGCCCGCCATGATTCGCAGCACGGTGCTCTTGCCGGACCCGTTGAGGCCCAGTACGCCGATCTTCGCGCCGTAGAAATAACTGAGGGAGATGTCCTTGATGACGGGCTTGTTGTTGTAGATCTTGCTGACCCGCATCATCGAGTAGATGATCTCGGGCTGATCACTCTGGGGCTTGGCCATGGGGCATCCGACAAAAAGGCCGTGCGGTGGCACGGCCTTCTTAGGATAGCTGAAGAACAGCCCCTAGGGTTCCAGGGTCGCCTGGGCCGCCGCCAGGATGGCGATGGGCACGCGGTAGGGGCTGCAGCTGACGTAGTCCAGGCCCACCTTGTGGAAGAAGACCACGCTCCTGGGATCGCCGCCGTGCTCGCCACAGACTCCCAGCTTGATGCCGGGGCGCGCCGCGCGGCCCTTCTCGCAGGAGATGCGCACCAGCTCGCCGATGCCCTCCTGGTCGAGGCTCTGGAAGGGATCCTCTTCCAGGATCTTCTTCCCGACGTATTCCGGCAGGAACGAGCCCGCATCATCGCGGCTGAAGCCGAAGCCCATCTGGGTCAGATCATTGGTTCCGAAGCTGAAGAACTCGGCCTCCTGGGCGATGCGGTCCGAGGTGATGGCCGCCCGGGGGATCTCGATCATGGTGCCGATGGGGCAGGCGAACTGGGTGCCTCGCTCCTGGTTCACCTGGGCGATCTCATCGAGCATCTCCGTCTTGGTATAGGCCAGTTCCCGCACGGTACCGATGAGCGGCACCATGATCTCCGGGATGGCCCTGGTGCCCTTGGCGGCCACGTTCAGCGCGGCCTCGGCGATGGCTCGGACCTGCATGCGGATGATCTCGGGGAAGGTGATCCCGAGGCGGCAGCCCCGGTGGCCCATCATCGGGTTGAACTCGTGCAGCTGAGCCACCCGGCGTTCCACGGTGCCCAGGTCCACACCCAGCACCTCGGCCATCTCCCTCTGGCCCGGCTCATCCTGGGGGAGGAATTCGTGGAGGGGTGGATCCAGCAGACGGATGTTCACGGGCAGGCCGTCCATAGCATTGAAGATGCCCTCGAAATCATCCCGCTGCATGGGCAGCAGCTTGGCCAGGGCTTTCTTGCGACCCTCGGCATCGGTGGCGAGGATCATCTCGCGCACGGCGATGATGCGGTCGCCCTCGAAGAACATGTGCTCGGTCCGGCAGAGACCGATGCCCTCCGCGCCGAAGGCCCGGGCCACGGCCGCATCGTGGGGCGTGTCCGCATTGGTGCGGACCTTCATGCGCTTGGCATCGCGGCTCCAGGTCATGATCTTGGCGAAGCGCTGGTAGAGTTCGCTCTCCTCGGCCTTCAGGCGGTTGTCCACCAGTACCTGGTTGACTTCGGAGGGATGGGCGCTCAGCTTGCCGACGAACACCTCGCCGCTGGACCCGTCCATGGAAATCCAGTCCTGCCCCGCCTTGAGCTCGCAATCACCCACACGCACGATCCCGCGCTCCAGGTCGATCTGGATGGCCGATGCGCCGCACACGCAGGGCTTGCCCATGCCCCGGGCCACCACGGCCGCATGGCTGGTCATGCCGCCCCGGGCCGTCAGGATGCCCTGGGAGGCCACCATGCCCGAGATGTCCTCGGGGCTGGTCTCCACCCGCACCAGCACCACGGGGCCCTCCTGGGCCATCTTCTCGGCCTGGTCGGCGGTGAGGGCGATCCGGCCCGTGGCTGCGCCGGGGCCGGCGTTCAGGCCCTTCGTCAGCAGCTTGCCTTCCTTGCGGAGCCGGTCCTTCTCCTTGGGATCGAAGACCGGGGCCAGCAGCTGGGAGAGGCTGTCCGCATCGATGCGCTTGAGCGCCGTATGGCCGTCGATGAGGCCCTCGTCCACCAGGTCGATGGCGATCCGGATGCTGGCCATGGCCGTCCGCTTGCCATTGCGGGTCTGCAGCAGGAAGAGCTTCCCGCGCTCGATGGTGAACTCGATATCCTGCATGTCCTTGAAGTGCGTCTCCAGGCGCTGGCAGGTGGCGTCCAGTTCCGCGAAGGAACTGGGCATGGCCTCCTCGAGGCTCTTCAGCCCGGTGCCTTCGGCCTGGGCCCGGGTGATGGGCTGAGGCGTGCGGATGCCCGCGACCACGTCCTCGCCCTGGGCGTTGATGAGGTATTCCCCGTAGAACAGGCGCTCCCCGGTGGCCGGATCCCGCGTGAAGGCCACGCCGGTCCCGCAGTCATCGCCCATGTTGCCGAAGACCATGCTCTGCACGTTGACACCCGTGCCCCAGTCATCGGGAATGCGGTGGAGCCGGCGATAGGTGATGGCGCGCCCCGTGTTCCAGCTCTCGAAGACGGCGCGGATGGCCCCCCAGAGCTGCTCCATGGGATCCTGGGGAAAGGGTTGCCCCGTTTCCTCGCGCACGATGTCCTTGTAGGCCGTGACGACGACCTGCCAGTCCTCGGCGCTGAGCTGCGTGTCCAGGTGCTTGCCCAGCCGCTCCTTGGTCCTTTCGATCTCAGCTTCAAACAGGGAGTGCTCAACGCCGAGCACCACGTTGCTGTACATCGTGATGAAGCGCCGGTAGGAGTCCCAGGCGAAGCGGGGGTTCCCGCTGGCCCGCTCCAGGGCGGCCACGGTCTTGTCGTTGAGTCCCAGGTTGAGGACGGTGTCCATCATGCCCGGCATGGAGACCCGGGCACCGGAGCGAACCGAGAGCAGGAGGGGGTTTTCAGCGGCCCCGAAGCCACAGCCACGCACAGCCTCGAGCCACTTGAGCGCCTCAAGTATTTCGGTTTTCAGAGCATCGTTGAGCTGTCGCCCATTCGTGTAGTAGGCACCGCATTGTTCCGTGGTGAGCGTGAACCCGGGTGGCACCGGGATGCCCAGGCCGGCCATCTCGGCCAGGTTGCACCCCTTTCCTCCGAGCAGGTTGCGCATGCTGGCGCTTCCTTCGTTGCGGTTACCCCCGAAGGTGTAAACACCTTTGTTCATTCGTTCCTCCATGCGGAACATCCAGTGTATACGGCGCCGGAGCATAATTCCCCCACGGATACGCTCAGGCGGTACATAAAAAAACGGGCCACCACTGGGGTGACCCGTTCGTTTTAACGTCGCAGCGACCTACTTTCCCACTCCTGTTCAGAGCAGTATCATCGGCCCTCCAAGTCTTAACTGCCGTGTTCGGGATGGGAACGGGTGTG